>Ga0310690_10000640_pt1 | contig 71627 bp, 54 predicted proteins | sample AusTroGonzalo_MG_2_FD_207661 | JGI IMG/M metagenome (GOLD analysis project Ga0310690, IMG submission 207661) | Bovine rumen microbial communities from tropical cattle in Woodstock, Queensland, Australia - Gonzalo_04 (v2) (version 2) | ecosystem: Host-associated > Mammals > Digestive system >...
CTCCCCATAAATCATTCCAATCAATGACGTCACCGTGACACCATCTTGAGTGAATGATTGACCATCGTAAATGTAGATACTTGATAAGGTGCTGTTGTCCCACGTTACGGTGGTTGCAAACATGCCTGCGCTCATGAGCGCGGCAAAGAGAAATGTAAAGATTTTTTTCATAATTTAAATAAATTTAAATTTTGGAGCTTCGGCTTCGTCGAGTCGGGTAAGCAAGCTTACACTCGACTTGCACGAACCTTCATTGTTTTTTGTTTTTAATTGTTAATACTATTAATTTCGTTTATTTGTTTTGTTGATTTTCAAAAATCGGCTGCAAAGATACTACTTTTTAGTGAGACACCCAAATATTTTAGCAAAAAAATGTTATCAATTTGTGGAAAAAATGTTATCAATTTGTGTGATTCTATCACAAATTGCTCATTTTGTGTACTTTGTAAACGATAAAAACAAACTCCTATCTGCCCCGAAAATGGGGCGTATAGGTCAAAATGCAGGCTGCGATATGCCTGCATTTTGACCCATAAACCTATATTTTTAGTCTTTTATAAGAAACTCGGAGACATCGTTTATAGACTTACTTCTCAATAATTACGTTTCCTGTTTCTTCGACATGCTCGAAACATGGGAAGTTAAAGGCATCGTCAAGGGGTCTTGTTATTTGCGGGAGATAAGCAAAGATAGCACATAGTAACTTCTTATTCATCAGGTAATTGAAGTTCTCCTGACTGCCTTGCTTTGCCAAGTCCTCGTTCTCCGTCTCCAGTTCAGCAGCCCGTTTCATAATCGGACGAAGGCTGGCATCACCTTCCTGTACAATCTCAATCCATTGGACTGCCCAACGTTTGTTCCATTGGTCCACGAGGGCATTGATTTTCTTGCGTTCTGCGGTCCACCAAGCGGGATAAGGCACGTCACCTTTCATCTCAATGGTCGGATACCACTCTTCCAGCCGTTTCTCCAGCGAGGCCTCGATCGCATCAATCTGTTTGGCCTCGGAGCAAGTCTTCCACTCCGCATCCATCTGCGCGATGAGCGTCCCGTATTTTTGGCTCTGCGACGTACCCATACCGGAATAAACGCCCAGCGCCTCATTGAGTTGCTCTTGCAGTTCCGAGAGCTGGTCACCGATCTGACCGAATTGCGCATCACGAGGATCGTCCGGATGTACGTTCTCATTGCCATAAGGAGAGTTGACCGCGTAGAGACGATTGTAGAGATCCGGGTGGTTGCTCTGTAGATAGGAAGCCGCTTGCTTTTCGTTCTTCTGCGCCATGTTCATGATCTTGATGTACTCCTCTTTGGAAACACCCCATTTGGCAGCGAACTTACCGGCCATAGCATCCATGATCTTGGCTTCCGGCCAGTTCGGATTTATCTCGCCGCTCATCATCATTTCCATCATCTCTTGCTGCGAAGGCATCAGACCGGCGTTAACGTTGGCATTGTATTGTGCCATGGCTTTCTGGTTTGTTTTCTGCTGTTTGGCACCAAGTGCCTTGATCTGATTATCTATCGCTAAAGACCGTTGGCTGTTTTGCATCAAAGCTGCCGCCACCGATTTCTCGAACGGCATATACGTCGCGCGAAGGGCTTGTTCCTTGACCTCCGGATTATACACAATCTCCACAGTAGGCACAGCCGGCATGGCGGCTACCACTTCTGCCAAACTCTGAGGTGTACGGTTGGCCTGCACGTCGGGATAGGCCTCCGGTGAGCGGTAAATGTTTGCACTCGGACGAATCATTTCCTGTGACCAGCGCCATTCTTCATCTTGCGCCATACTCGGCATGAACGGTACTACCGCTGCCAATGCCATAAATAATAATTTCTTCATAGTATTTGTATTTATTAATAAAAGGTGCTGCAAAGTTACTCAAAAATTTTGAATTGGACAAATTTTTCTTACTTTTTTGCACCTAATTGTAGAAATTTGCATAAAAAATATTTGTTAATAGTACTGATGCGATAATTATAACCAAAAAAACTTAAGAAAAATAGATTTATTGATTTTCTTATATTGAATCTTTATTTAACTGATTCATTTTCAAATAAATTCGACATGAATCACTCAAATAAATCTTCCGATTTTTGCAAAATCAAAATCAATAAATCTTCAAAAAATGCCAAAAAATTCCGAAAATGATTTTCAAATCGAAAAATCGAAATATACTCGTAAGACACTGAATATATATTACTTATAGAGTACATGACAAAAGTTAACGCAACAGTAGTAATTTGTTAAGATAGCTGTTGGGCTGTGGATAAAGGGACAGTGTCAAGCGAGGGGATGAGGTAAATGCGCATAGCGGTAGAAGACGGGAAACGGGCAAAGAAATCGTCATCGGTACTATACCAATTGATTGAAGTGATCGGGAAGCGTCGCACCGCCATTCGATGCCAATTTCGGATATGATGCTCCTTATTCGGCACCACTTTCACCCCTACTCTACCATCTTCGAACGTGACGAGTGCGACGATGCGGGACTTATGCACCTGTGCTTGCGCTTGTTGTTCCTCGCTCAACCGGTGTGTAATGGTTATGTGACGATGTCCGTCGGCATTGATACGCGCCATTTCCCTACGGAAAAGAACACCATGCGCCGAAGTATCTTTGAACTGGTTCACGCCGATATAGTAATGAATCATTTCGTGCAAGATGGTATCCTCCACCTCCTGTTCCGGCAGGTCGATACGTACATTGATTCGCAGCACAAAGTCTTCATTGCGATAGCCGCGGAACAGTCCCTGCTTGCGCCGGGTATAAGTCACCTTCCCGAGAAAACCCTTTGCGTGGCTGAGTTTAATGGGCAAAGGTGGTAGTTTTCCGTCAAAGAAACGACGGTTAAACTCGTCAAAACGCTGCTGTATATATTCGACGGTAGGTTTCATGCAGAGAGGATGAGGAAGGTTGCGTACGTATGTGCAGCGGAGCCGAGGATGATGAAAACATGCCAGATTGCATGGAAATAAGGATACTGCTCGTCTTTACTAAAGAACCATGCTCCGATGGTATAGAACACTCCTTCCGCTACAATCCACCAGAACGCCTCATGGGGCATATTGCGCCACATAGGAACAAGCACAAAGAGTGCCACCCACCCCATTAGCAAATAGAGAGCAAGGGACAATTTGGGATACTTGCCGAGCGCGATGAACTTACCGACAGAACCGGCGATGACACAAGCCCACAGGAATACGAAAAGCGTCCAGCCAAGCCATCCTCCTACCACCGAAAGACAGATGAGCGAGTAAGAACCGGCTATCATGGCGTATATACTGATGTGGTCAAAGACGCGTAGCCGGCGTTTGTGCTCTGGCGCAGAAACAGCATGGTATAACGTGGAAGAAGTGTACATAAGAACCATGCCGAGCAGGAACAAGGATGTTCCGATTATGGCATAAGTATAGTGTATGCTTTCCGACCGGATAGCCAAACGCAATAATGGCCACGCTATCACAAGCGTAGCCACCAAAGCGACAAGATGCGTAATCGTATTGGCTTTCTCTTCCGACGACATCAATGGATAATTTCGTTCAGTTTATCAGCCAATTCGTCCATGTACTTGTTTCCCGTCTCCGGATTGATCGGCAATGCACCGAAATCAATCACCACAAACGGATGCATACTATTGGAAGTGACCAATTTGAGATCCTTACGGCTCGGTCGTATCTCCATGATCTCGCTAAACGGCAGGACAACGCCTTGCGCATAGAGCAATCCGAGTTCCCTGTTGGCAAGCACATGACGACCGGTGAGGATATCATGTTGATACCATACTTCATAATTATCGCCGAGTGTCTCACGGATAACAGCCTCCGCTTGTGGGTTCAAGACAGGAGCCTGCCGTCTCCATTCGTCACGCATGCGGTTCCGCTCGGCAATAACTTCGCGTACATGCTCCTCGTTCTCGGTCACATAATCATCGATTGCCTCCAAATATATCTTTGCCCGCGAGCGGAGGGAGACAAGAAGGAGTATATCCGCCAGGATGACTACGCCCGGATAAGCAAGCGTACCGTAATAATCATGCAATATAAATGGTATAGGAATATACAAAAGTGCCAGTACAAGACTGATATAGAGCAATATACGGCATTTGTTATGCGATTTGCGGATAGCATGAATAGTCTGCTCGCGCGTTACTTCACGCACCACTTTAAGCCGGTCGCGGGCATCAAACCAGTTCCAAATCAGGAAGAATGACACCAACATCAAGCCGATGAGGACAAACAGAAGCGAATAGAGTAAAAATTCAAGTCTCATAGTAACCGATTTTTGAAAGTTAATATCATATTTCTGATAATTTGCTGCAAAGTTACAACTTTTTTTGGATATATCAAAATTTTTTTGTATCTTTGTGCCCAAAATATGAATTTTTAATCATTTAACACTATCTATTATGACCACACAAGAGATGAAAGCTGCTTTTGAGCAAGCTTATGGCCGCAAGGCAGAGAAAGTTTTCTTTTCCCCGGGACGCGTTAATTTGATCGGTGAGCATACCGATTATAACGGCGGTTGTGTATTCCCCTGCGCACTGAGTTTCGGTGCATGGTTACTATTGGCAAAGAACGAGGACAAACTCCTCCGTTTCCGTTCGCTGAACATGCCGCAAGTGTATGAAATCCCTATTGACGCTATCGCTCCTCAGCCGGATCGCGCATGGTGCAACTACTCGCTGGGCTGCATCGAGATCATCAGCCGCCGTCACCCTGAGGCAAAACTGACCAGCGGATATGACCTGCTCTATTTTGGCAATGTACCGGCAGGCGCAGGTCTGAGCAGTAGTGCAGCCATGGAGGTAGTGACCGCACGTGCGTTCACGGAAGAGATGGGTTGGAAAGATGCGGACGACAAGAAATACCGCACCGAGTTGGCGCTCATCGGTCAGGCGTGCGAGCACGAATACGCAGGTGTTATGTGCGGCATCATGGATCAGTTCGCGAGCGCGCAAGGCAAGAAAGACCATGCTATCTATCTGAACTGCGACACGCTGGAGTTCGAGCATGTGCCGGTTAAACTGGAGGGCATCAAAGTAGTGATCAGCAACACGCACAGCCCTCACCATCTCGATTCGGGCGCTTACAACGACCGTGTACGTCAATGCAAGACAGCCCTTGAGCAGATCAGTAAGGTGAAGCCGATCAAGTTCCTTGCAGAGCTGAGCGAAGAGGACTGGAAAGAAGTGGAAGATGCTGTAACCGACCCGATTGCGAAGAAGCGTGCGCGCCACGTCGTAGGCGAAGTAGCCCGCACTGCCGCTGCTGTAGAGGCACTCAAACGCGGTGAAATCGCTTATTTCGGCGAGTTAATGACTGCAAGCCATGTTTCGCTGCGCGATGACTACGAAGTAACAGGTCCGGAACTGGACGCACTTGCAGAAGCTGCTTGGCAGGTAGAAGGCGTATTAGGTAGCCGTATGACCGGTGGCGGATTTGGCGGTTGCACCGTAAGCCTGGTCAAAGAGGAAGCCATCGACACCTTCAAGGCCTTCGTAGGCGCTGAATATGAAAAGAAAACAGGCCTCAAAGCTGATTTCTACGTAGCAGAGATCGGTGACGGCGTATCGAAATTGACGATTTGACGATTTACGATTGACGATTTATGAAACCGATTCATTTTTATACCATTAAGAGCAGCGGTGGTCTGAAGGTAGAGATCTCAAACCTCGGCGCGAAGATCACCAAACTGCTGGTAGCCAACCGCAAAGGGGAAGTCAAGGACATCGTGCTTGGCTTCCGCACTGCGGAGGAATGGCGCACGAAAGAGACGTATTTCAATGCGATCTGCGGGCGCGTGGCAAACCGCATCAAGGATGGCGTGTTTGAGTTAGACGGCAAGACATACCACCTGCCGGTTAATAACGGACCGAATAGTCTGCATGGCGGTTTGGAAGGCTTTAACGCTAAGATTTGGGAGATAACAGCACAAAGCCCTTACGAGATTACTTTGCACTATCGATCCAATGACGGCGAGGAAGGCTATCCTGGTAATGTGGATGTGTGGGTCACCTACACTGCTACCAAAGACAACAGGCTTGTTATTCACTACGAAGCCAAGACCGATGCTCCTACCCTTGTCGCGCTGACGAACCATGCGTACTTCAATCTGGCAGGCGAAGCAAGCGGTCGGGTCGATGAGCACGTGCTGCAGGTCTTTGCCGATAAGTTTACCCCGTTTGACGAATTCACCTGCCCGACAGGCGAAATCAAAGACGTAGAAGGTACTCCGATGGACTTCCGCAAGCCGACGCGTCTGGGCGACCGGATGAACGACCCGTTCTTTGAGGCATGGCGGGGAATAGATAATAATTTCTGCTTGTGCGCACACGATGCTCCGAAAGAGTTACGTCATGCGTGCACACTGGAAGCCGACGGACGAACGATGGAATGTTGGACGACGATGAAAGGCTTGCAGGTCTATACGGGCAACTGGATTGAGCAGAACGAAGGCAAGAGCGGTACGTTATACGACATACAGCATGCCGTGTGCCTCGAAGCGCAGAGTTGGCCGGACAGCGTGCATCACGACGACTTCCCCGATGTAGTGCTCCGCCCGGGCGAGAAATTTGACGAAACAACAGAATACCGATTCTTATGAAAAGAAACCTTTTTACCATGCTGCTGATAAGTAGCATGGTCTTTTATGCCTGCTCAACGAAACAGACTGTTCGCACAGACACGCTGATTCGTCATTGGCAGTTCACGCAGGACACCACAGAGAACCCCGTTTGGACTGATGTAGTTATTCCGCACGACTGGGCGATTAGCGGTCCGTTCGACAGAGCCAATGACCTGCAGGAAGTCATCGTCGTGCAGAACGGAGAGAAAGAACCGACTTGGAAAACCGGCCGTAGTGGTGGCCTGCCGTGGATGGGCAAAGGCCATTACCACACGCGCATAGCGGTGAATAAGGATCGTTTCAATACCCTCGTCTTTGACGGTGCGATGAGTCATGCAGATGTGTATGTCAACGATGAAGAGATGGTCTATTGGCCGTACGGGTATAACACCTTCGATTGCTATATCCTGCCCCACCTCATCACAAGCGACAGCGTCGATATCGACGTCTATCTGCAAAACAAACCGCAGCAAAGTCGTTGGTATCCGGGCGCAGGTCTGTACCGCAATGTACACCTGATCGAGACCGATCCGATTCATATCCCCACTTTCGGGGTGCTGGTTCGTACGCCGGAAGTAAGCAAAGAGAAAGCGCTTGTTACCTTCGCCGCTGAACTGCAGAACGGCGTCGATCCTACTACAGCCGAGGCAGAACAGGTTGCCATCACGACCGACATTCTCTATAAGGGCAAAGTCGTAGCCACGATTCACGGCCAAGAAGGTAGCGCAGAGGTGGCTCATCCGCATCTGTGGAGCCCCGAAACTCCTAATTTATATATTGCGCGCACTCGCGTAAGCAAAGACGATGTGGTATTGGACGAGAAAGAGACACGCTTCGGTATTCGCTCGATCTCCTATACGCCGGAACACGGCTTCCAACTCAACGGCGAAACCCGTAAGTTCAAAGGCGTTTGCAATCACCATGACTTGGGACCGTTAGGTGCAGCAATCCATAAGGATGCCCTGCGCCACCAGATTGCAATCCTGCAAAACATGGGATGCGATGCCATTCGTACCAGCCATAACATGCCCGCACCCGAACTCGTTGAATTATGCGACGAGATGGGTATGATGATGATGATCGAACCCTTCGACGTTTGGAACTGGGGCAAGACCGAGAATGACTATAACAAAGAATTCAACGACTGGTGGAAATTCGACATCACAAACATGGTCAAGAACTACCGTAACAACGCCTGTGTGATGTTGTGGTCCAGCGGTAACGAAGTTTGGAATCAGGTGCTTCCCGACGGCATTGAGATTGTAACAAAACTGCAAGATCTCTTCCATCAACTCGACCCCACTCGACCGGTCACCAACGGTATGGACCAAGCCATGCATGTCATCCACAACGGTTTCGGTGCAGCGGTCGAACTGCCGGGCTTCAACTACCGTACAAGTCGATATATCGAAGGCTATGAAAACCTGCCGCAGAAAATGATCCTCGGCTCCGAAACGGCCTCCACTGTTTCCAGCCGCGGCGTATATAAGATACCGGCTGAACTCAAAGACTTCGCCATGTACGATGACTTCCAGAGTAGCGGATATGACGTTGAATACTGTCCGTGGTCGGGTCTTCCCGAGCAGGATTTCCAGCTTCAGGACGACTATAACTGGACGCTCGGTCAGTTCGTTTGGACAGGTTTCGACTATCTCGGTGAACCCTCTCCGTACGATACGGATGCATGGCCGAGTCACAGCAGTTATTTCGGCATCATTGATCTTGCCTCGCTGCCCAAAGACCGCTATTATCTCTACCGCAGTCAATGGAACACCAAAGAACCGACGCTGCATGTACTGCCGCACTGGAACTGGAATGAAGGCGACTTAGTGCCTGTCTTCTGCTATACCTCTTACCCTGCAGCTGAACTGTTTGTTAACGGCAAGAGTTACGGCAAACTTCGCCACGCTACCCCCGAAGAAACCGAGCGTTTGGCACAAGGAGAAACCATCGAAGGTGTCAGCACCATGCCGAAAGTGGGCGATTTTGTACCTCCTGTATGGGGCTCTGCGCCGCGACCCGAACTATTACCGCGTTACCGCCTCATGTGGTTTGATATCCCGTTCGAAGCCGGCAAGATAGAAGTCGTAGCCTACGACGAGAACGGCAAAGAAGCAGCACGTGAGACCATTCGTACAGCCGGAGAACCGCATCATCTGGATATCGTTTGGGCAAACAAAGCAGAGAAACCCGAAGAACTGTGCTACATCACCGTACGCGTAGTGGACAAAGATGGCAACCTCTGCCCGTTCGCCAACAACTTGATCAAGTACAATGGTGAAGGTTTTGTAGCCACCGCTAATGGCGACGCCGCATGCCTTGACAGCTTTGTGGAACCGCAGATGCACGCCTTTGCAGGTCAATGCACGTTTATTTTGAAAAAGGGATGGAAGGGAAAGTTTTCAATTGAAGATTGAAGATTGAAGATTGAAGATTGAAGATTGAAGATTGAAAATTGAAGATTGAAGATTGAAGATTGATAAAAGAAATAGGGGCGCCGAAGCGTCCCTATTCTTTTTGGTATAAGTCGTTGATTAACGAACTTGTGTACCTTGTACGTTGAACATCTTGTTGTCACGGATGATGTAGAGAACACCGTCAACAACAACCTTGTTAGCCTTCTCGGTCAGAACTACGTTCTCGATGCCCTCAACCGGCTTTTCAGTCCAACGTGCCATCTCAGGATCACTCAGGTCGAGCTCGAACGACTTGCAAGGAGTGCCTTTATAGCTGTCATCCTGCCAGAGTTGACCGAATACGAGCTGATTGTCACCGATCTTTGCCCAAGTGTCATCCTCTGCGTTGTAGAGCTCAAGCTCTTGATCCCAAGAACCAGCGCCACGGAACTTGAAGAATTGCGAAGGTTTAGCCTCGAGTTCAACGAAGAACCAGCCATTATCGAGATGTTCCATAGCAGTACCTTCCCAACCGTCGAAACCACCGATGATCTCAACACCTGCTTCCGGACGATTCTCCACCGGGAGATTGATCCAAGCTACTACGTACTCAGCAGGAGTATCATCGCAACGAGCCCAACGGAGTGTATCTACACGGAGATCCCACAAAATTTCAGCATTCTCGTGGGTCAACTGGTTGTCACCATCCTCACCCGGGATACGAATCCACATACCGTCAACGAGCATCTGCATGTAAGCATCATCGCTCCAAGACGGTTGAGTTCCGATCTCGCCTTCATCATTCCACAAACCGCTAACGATCTGATACGGAGTACCCTCAGCAGCCTTGAACGTAATAAAGTATGTATCGGCTTCATTTGCGAGAGAAGCTTCAACATCATACTGCATCTGCTCGAAATTCCAACCGTTCATACCACCAACGATGAACGGACATGCATAACCGTCGCAACCAGCGCTAATTACCGTAACTCTATAGTTGTGGTAAATAGCGGTACACGGGTTTTGTTTCCATGCGTCAACCGTCAATACGTTCGGAGCATCTGCGCCGTAGTTAATGAGGTCGATCTCACCTGCATAAGCACCTTGTACAACTTGTACACCACCGCGAATAGCAGTAGCTGCACCAATTTGGTACTCCCAGTTGAATTGACCAAAAGCATCCAACATAACCGGTTTAGCCTGGATACCCTTCTCTGCGTCCGGCTCAGCCTCAGGCTCGAAAGAAGCTACATACCAGCCATCAAAACCCTCAACTGCTTCGAACGGGATGCAATCAGCAGTCGTGCTCTTCCAACCGTTGAAAGAACCGGTCAGAACGACGTCATTACATGCCATGTCAGCAGGTACGAAGATACATACGCAGACATTACCGGCTTCGTAGTAATCAGCCAGAATTTCATCTGACGGAACTACGTCCTTCGAAGCAAATGCGCATACGCTTATCAGCGCTGCAGCAAAAAAAGCATAAAACTTTTTCATAATAAATAATGTTTGTTAATAATGTTAATTAAGTTGTTTTTATTTTCGATAAATCGAGATTTCGAAATTTCGAGACATCGATATTTATCTTCAAATTAATAGGTGTAACCGTCACCGCCTTCAGAAGCAAAGGTATTCTCGGGATCACCTTCAACATCTGTCTTGAAGTTCGGGTTAGAGCGCTTATCCTCGGACGGAATCGGGAACCAGTTCATATAGTCCGGCGTACCGGCAACGAAGAACGGGCTGTTTTCAGCCGGAGCGATATCGTTTTTACCCATACGGCCTTCCCAATGGTAACGGTACTGATCGGATTCCTTACCAAAGAAACGTCCGAAACGAACGAGATCAATACGACGGCGTCCTTCGTAGTAGAACTCACGACACCACTCATCCAGCAGGATCTCATCGGTCAAGTCAGGCAGTGCATCTGCATTTGCGCGTGCACGGATCTTCGTATTGATGATCTCCAAAGCACCTGCTTTATCTCCTGTACGGAATTTTGCTTCAGCCTGAATCATATACGCCTCAGCAAGACGGAGCAATGGAATATCCGTATCCGGCCAGTCTTTGCTACGACGCGGCGAGTATTCGGGCAGAGAAGCCGACGAATAAACACCTGTAAATTTAAGACCTGCCCAACAATCGAACATATATTTGGTATCACCCAGATCCTGGTTTCCTTTGATGGTAAACTCATAGCCGGTGTTCACACCATCCGAGCAAAGGATAGCACGGTCATCATGCAATACATCCGGCATCTGGTACTCGGTATAAATCATGTTCTTAGCGGTCTCACGATCAATATTCAGCGGTTTGAGGAACTTGTCCACCAGTGTAGGCGACGTACGCATGGAGTGCCACTCCGATTCGATACCCCAGGCGATCAGACCTTGCAAGCGGTTTGCACCGATAAGCATCATAGAGGTAGCATAGCTTTGCGCATACAAACCATCCTGATAGATTTGGAACAAGGACTCTTTGATCACCTCGTCACGGTCGTTATCGCCCATGAAGAGCTGCTGATAAGCGCTGTAAGTGAAGGCAGAATCGGTAACGATCTTAGCCGTTACAAGCGAGTGTTGCGGGTTGTCGTTGATAACATTGGTAGCAGCGTTATACGCTTTCTCCCAAGTCTCGCCTGCTTTCCATTCCTTGTTATACTTGTTATATACATCTGCATTGAGGTAAATACGAGCCAAGAGCAGTTGGGCTGCAGCCTTGCCTACGCGGAACTTGGTTACGCGCTGTGCGGGCATATCCACGATCAAGTCTTCAAGCTCTTTTGTAAGCCAAGCATATAACTCATGACGCGGAATGAAATGCGGGAAATCATTGGAGTCCTCAATCAGGAACGGTGAATAGAGGTACATATCCAAGAGGTAGAAATAGTGCAGTGCACGGATAAAACGTACCTCAGCCATACGGTTGGTGATTTCTGTTGTTTTTTCCAACGTGCCGTTATCTATCATACCCTGAACCATACCCAGATAATGGTTGCAGTAACGGATATCGAGCACCAAACGGGTATAGATAGCACGAATCATCGTGTTGGTACCGTTCCAGTTTGTTTGGCAGAGTTGCTTAGACTCTTTATCATCCCAAATCCACCATGCTTCGTCAGAAGACAATTCGTTGCAATACCAAATAGTACGGTAGAAACCGGAGGTACCTGCATCAATATCTTCCACATCCGAGTTGTCGCCAGGACCGGATTGACCGATCACAGCCAAGCACGAGTAGCATTTGGTGAACATACGATCCTGGTTGAAGGATGTAGATGAGTTCGGATCGATAGGTGTGGTATTCAAGTCCTGCACACAAGCATTGAGTGCAAGAGCGATACAAGCCATCGATACATATTTTAATAACTTATTCATACTATATGTTATTTAATGTGTTTACAAATATTAGAATTGCAGGTTGATACCCAATACGGTCGTCATGGAACGCGGGTAAATCGAGTTATCCACACCACCCAGACCTACTTCCGGATCAAGACCCGAGTACTTGGTAATTACGAACGGGTTCGAAACGGTACAGAAAGCACGGCCTGATACTTTGTTCTTCGTAAACGAATAACCGAGTGTGATGTTATCGCAGCGGAGGAACGAAGCGTTCTCAAGGAAGCGGTCGGTAATATCATAGTCTGCGTTACCGATGATGCTCTTGCCTTCCGGATCATAGATGGTCATGTTATAACCGTCCACATAATAGGTATTAAATACATCCACCGGCAGGTTCTTGTAATAACCGTCACGAGCCAAGTTTCCGATAGGCACATTCTGCAAACGGGAAGCTACTACGTTGTTGAACACATAGTTACCAATATTTGCACGGAGGCTGATACCCAAGTCGAAGTTATAGAACTGGAACTTGGTCTGGAAGCCCATGCTAACCGGCGCAACAGGACTGTGCTTGAACACTTTGTCTTGCTCGTCAATCTTGCCATTCGGAGCCAATACGCCGTCAACTTCTTCTGTCGGCTGGTCAACGATGTACCAGTACTGCGAACCATCCTCACGGGTGCCCTTGCGTGCCTCGTAGAGGTAGAACGTGTTGGTTGCATAACCTACAGCGTACTTGGTAATGGACTTACCGCCAAGACCGCCACCACCGTAACCGCTACCGTCAATCATGGTCTCTTCACCATTGATCTTGGTGATCTTGTTCTCATTCCAGGTTACGTTATAACCGAGATCCCATTTGAAGCGTTTGCCATAGTCCAGTACAACCGCGTTGATAGAGAACTCAACACCTTGGTTCCGCAGCGAACCGACGTTAGAGATCACGCGCTTACGGAAGTTCGTACCCATAGCCACGTTGACGTTGTTGAGCAGGTCGGTTGTATTACGGAAGTAATAGTCGATAGAACCGGAAATACGGTTGTTGAGGAATGCAAAATCAATACCGGCGTTGTAGGTGGTTGTCTTCTCCCAAGTCAGGTTCGGATTGTAAGCGTTCGGACGATCCGAGATATACAATACGTTTCCGTTACCATCTACCACTTTGTCAACAACGTTAGCATCGTTATCCTCAGTAGCATAGTTCTCACCGCCGACAGGATAATACGAAGTATGACCTGTTGTCTGGCTGTAAGACGGCATATATGCGTAATCGCCGATACCATCCTGCTGACCGGTAATACCGTAACCGAGACGGAGCTTGAGGTCATTGAGCCAGTGTACATCTTTCATGAAGGTCTCTTTAATCTTCCATCCCACTGCAACAGAGGGGAATACACCCCAACGGTGGTCTTTAGCGAAACGGCTGGAACCGTCGCCACGGACAGTTGCAGTAACCATGATCTGATTCCATCCGATCCAGTTAACACGACCGAAGAACGATACCAGATAGTTCTCACCCTTACCTTCACCGTGCGAAGCATAAGCCGGCTTGCCTGCCTTCGTTACGTCACCCAGATAGGTCTCCGGATAACGACCGGAACCGTCACTCAGATACTCATTATAGAAATGTTGCCACTCATAACCGGCCATCACATCAAAATGTTGCTGTGCTTGTTCCCAGTCGTGGCTGTATTGTGCGTAGCAGTTGAACTGAAGATTATATTTCATCTTCTGCTCGATTCCGTGCCAACCGGTGTAGTGGCTTGCGGAACCAAGCGGGCTGTTGTCATTTACCTGCTTACCAAAAGCATAGTCAGCACCGAAGTTCGCATGGAGTGCCAGATCTTCGAATCCGTGTACCTTGTAGGTAGCCTCCAAGTTACCTACAAACTGACCTGCATTGGATGTGTTGGACTGATGAGCCAATTGTGCCAGCGGGTTAGCCGTGGACTTAAGGCTGTACATCCAGTTCGGGTCATCGTACGGACCATTGACGTTAGAAGAGGTACCTAACGGTTGGAAGAATCCACCCCAGTGCGCATCCAACTCTTCTTTCGTGATGTAATATTTAACACCATTAGTAATACCGGCAAGGATATGCTCACCCTCGATATTGGTCAAGTTGTCGCCTGAGTAAATCGGTTGCGTCGGATCCTTATCCAGATATGCGCCGGAGATACCCGGTTCATACTGGTTGTAAATATACATACCCTTCGCATTGAGGTTGATCATCAAGTGCTTATCCAGGAACGAAGGATTGAGGTTCAACGAAGCAGTTACACGTTGCATCTGTGAGCCCTTAACAGCACCGTTATTCAGTGTATAACCTACGGAAGCACGGTACGGCATATCCACTACGTTGTTCTTCACACCACCCATTAAGGATACGTTATGGTCGGTAGAAACAGAAGTACGATAGATTTGGCCGAACCAGTCTATGTTCTCGTTCATCAGATAGTAGTTCGCTTGAGCGGACTGACCGGCACCGGTAGCATACGCACGCAACTCGTCTCCTGTGAAGACCTGCAAGTGCTTGAGCACGTTACCGAAAGATACGTTACCGTCATAAGTCACTTTCATCTTCGAGCCTGCTTTACCTTTCTTGGTGGTAATGAGGATGACACCGTTGGAAGCACGGCTACCGTAAATAGCGGTTGCAGAAGCGTCCTTGAGGACGGTGAAAGTCTCGATATCATTCGGGTTCACCAAAGAGAGCGGGTTCGATACACCTTGGATACCGTTGTTATCCATAGCCAAACCATCGATGACGATCAACGGGTCATTCGAAGCATTCAACGATGAACCACCACGGATACGGATTGTTGCGCCACCACCCGGCGTACCACCGTCGGTTGAGACGTTCACACCGGCGATCTTACCCTGGATCATGTCTTGTGCATTGGTCTGAAGACCTTTGTTCATATCATCCGGTTTGATGGCGGTTACAGAACCGGTAGCGTCGTTTTTCTTAACGACACCGTAACCAACGACTACGACTTCCTCGAGAAGCTCAGAGTCCTCACCGAGAGATACGTTCATGTTGGCTTTCGCTTCCAGTTCCTGGGTCTTGTAACCCATATAAGAAATAGCGAGTTTGGCACCCGGCTGTACACTAAGTACGAAATTACCGTCAAAGTCGGTGATTGTACCATTGGTAGTACCTATCTCAAGGACAGATGCACCGATAATAGGCTCACCGTTTGCTGCATCAATAACCGTACCGGAAACTGTTGTCTGGGCAAAAGCAGCAACAGAGCCCAGCACTAACAACAGCGCCAATGAGATAGTACGAAACATATTGAAATTAGTCTTTTTCATTGTCGTAATGATTTTTAGATCGTTGGGTTAAGGATTTGGAACGGCACGTTTGTACGTCAAGCCGTCAAGCAGGAACTCGCTGGCTTCACCTGCATCATCCGTTTTGTATTTGGATATATTCAGCACATCACCTTCCATTCCCGGCGTTGTACTGTGCATTGTGATTACAAATCTGCTATCCGAAGATACACTCGAGAAGTACCAGTTGCAGTCATACTCTTTTTCCTCTTGTTTGAGGATGGTAGTCTGCTTTGTCTCGCGGCTGTACGTAGAGCGCACGCTCTTCTTATAGAGGTGTCCGGTCGTTGCGTTCGTTGCAGCATTGCGTTTTACCTCAAAGCGGCAATAACAGGTTGTGTCCGCACTAACGGTATCCATACCATCAAAGACCTTAATGGTATCCCAACGACCCGGTTTGGGGAACGGTTTCCACTGAACAGAATCTCTAAAGGTACTATCCATCACAAATTCAGCTCTGTAGGTGGCTTCCCACGCTGTATTCGGGAAAGAGCGCAAGGTCTTCTCCCATTTCTCCACACGTGCGGTATTGGCTGTACCTTCACCACCGAAGATTTCACCTTGCGCCGTGATCAGGGTGTTTCCTCTGTACACTAACTGGAAAGGCGTTCCTTCACGAGGTGTAACATGCAGTGTGAACGAGGTGTTCTTGTCTTGCCACTCACCATACTCATAACGCATCGTGTCCACCTTTTTAGCCTTGTACTCCCCGTTACCGAACGTGAGGGTACGGAACAACAGACGATTATCGTTCACATCTCCGGGAAACTCAAACTCGGAGATTGTGAGCGTCTCGCCTTCCAATTGATCAAGGCTACGCGTTGACTTGTGTATGCTGCCGTTCAACAGATCGGTGCACACTTCCGTCACATTAGACTTGGTCTCGCATGAAGTGAAAGCCAAGGTGGCTATCCCCACTGCGAAAACACTTACTAGTAGTTTGTTTTTCATAAATAGATATTTTAGTTTGTTTGTTATTACTCTTTTTCTTTGATAAGGAATACGGATGCAGCGCCGAGGATGAGAAGCACACCGGCTACGATGAGCATACCTGCTTGTACGTGCGCGCATATATATTTAAGGAGTAAACCACCGCAAAGGGCTGCTACTATCTGCGGCACACAGATTGTACAGTTGAACAGTCCGAGATAGTATCCCATGTTTCCGCCCTTGATTGCATTGGTCACGATAGTGAACGGCAATGCGAGCATAGCTGCCCAAGCGGCACCGATGAGTGCGTAGCTGAGCCAGAGAACGTATTGGTTCGTCACAAAGAAGACAGAGATGAATCCGATTGCACCTACGATAAGAGAGATGGCATATGCGCCCTTGTTTCCTGTCCAGTGCTCCAATTTCGGCAGGAAAGCCGCCCACAGGAGCGAACCTACCGCCTGAATAGCGAAGACTACACCTACCCAGTTACCTGCCTGCTGGAACGCACCATCTGCAGCACTCGCACCGTCCCAGCCAAAACAGTTGGCAGCGATCGCACCGTTCGAATACGTCCACATATACATGAAGGCTGCCCAGCAGAAGAACTGTACCAAGCCTACCGTCCAGAATGCCGAAGGAGCCTCTTTCAGCAACTGAATGAAGCCTTTCTCTTCCTCTTTCTCATCTTTCTTCGCTGCATCAATTCCGTGGAACTCAGCGTACTCCTGCGGATTGAGCTCCTTCACGGTTGCGAAGGTATAGAGCGAGCAGAGGATCAGGATAGCTGCTCCTGCATAGAACGACCACTTGACAGAGTCAGGGATTACACCTTCGGGAGCCGTATTGGCAATACCGATCCATGTAAAGAAGATCGGGAAGATATATCCTACGAGCGAACCGGCGTTACAGAGGGCCGATTGAATAGCATATGCGGTACCTTTCTGCTCTTCGTTCACCATATCGCCCACCATCATCTTGAACGGTTGCATGGCGATATTGATACTCGTATCGAGGAACATGAGGCTGAACAGTCCGAACCACATAGCGGCATTGAGACCGAGGAAGAGGGACTGCGTGAAAGTGAAGTTACCGGCATTGGGCAACAACAACATCACTGCGACCGCGATGAGCGCGCCCACGAGCAAATAGGGTTTACGACGTCCGAGACGGTTCCAAGTCTTGTCGGAGTACTTGCCTACAAGCGGTTGCACGATCATACCCATTAACGGCGGAAGAATCCAGAAGAAACTCAGCGTATGAGGGTCGGCACCCAATGTAGCAAAAATACGGGAGATGTTAGCGCTCTGTAGCGCATAAGCGATCTGCACTCCGAAGAATCCAAAGCTCAAATTAAAGAGCTGCGTGAAGGATAAATTTCGTTTCTGCATGGTATATTTTAATTATTATAGTCTTAGTTTGCTAACTATACTTTACAAATCGGGCACAAAATTACAACATTTTTTTGGAATACGCAAGAGTTGAGTGATTTTTTTTACATTTTTTCGTATTTTTCTGTTTTTTTCAATCGAAACGTACCGAAATATTTCGAGGAGATAAAAAAAAGTAGTATCTTTGCAGGCAGATATGCCGGAAATACTATTACATTACATATGGGAACATTGCTTGTGGGCGGGTTTTGAGCAGCAGACAACGGAGGGCAGGAAGGTAGAGATCCTGTCTGTAGGAGAACACAATCGCGATGCAGGTCCTGACTATAGCCATGCACGGGTGCGTATCGACGGCAAAGAGTGGATCGGCAACATCGAGATCCATGTGTGCGCAAGCGACTGGATCAAACACCGCCATCATCTGGACAAAGCATACGACAACGTCATCCTACATATTGTCCGCACTGCCGACAAACCCGTTTATAACTCGCGCGGGGAGTTAGTGCCTCAATGCGAGTTGCAGTACCCGAGCGACAAAGACTATTTAAGCGGACTATTTGAAGCGGCACGGCAGATGGATAGCGCCATGAACCGTATCGGTTGCGCGGAGCAGTTAGTGCATGATCCGCAGTTATTGACGGCAGGATGGCGCAAGGCTTTGCTGCACAAGCGTCTGGAGTGCAAACGGAGTTCTATCGAACGGTTATTGGAAATAACGAAGGGCAGTTGGGAGCATGCACTGTATATATCTCTCGCCCGCAATTTCGGCTTTCACACCAACAGTCTGCCGTTCGAGCAGTTGGCGATCAACACACCCCTATCCTATTTGCAGAAACACCGGAACAGCCTATTCCAGTTGACGGCATTGTTGCTGGGGCAAGCAGGGTTATTGGCTAAAGGAGAAGGGTTAATGGTGAAAGAATATGAGTTCTTGCGCACGAAGTTCGGCTTGACGCCGCTGGACGGTACGATTTGGAAGCACGCACGTATGCGGCCACAAAACAGTCCGGAACTGCGCATCCGGCAATTTGCACAATTACTCTATCAATCCGAGGCGCTGCTGAGCAAAATTCTGGACACTGACGATTTGAAGCAACTGATTTCCATCTTTGAGTGGTCAACAGCAACCGGCGTAGCACCGTTAGGCAAATCCAGCATAGATATTCTGCTCATCAACACTGTTATTCCGTATAAATACGCGTATGCCATTCATCGCAACAACACCGCTCGAGCAGAAGAAGCCGCAGCGCTGATGGAGCGTATTGCGCCGGAGAATAACACCATCATCCGTCAGTGGCGTGTATTGGGACAGACCATAAAAAATGCAGCAGACACCCAAGCGCTGCTGCATCTCTATCAGAATTACTGCCAACACCACGAATGCATCAACTGCGAGGTGGGTTATCAGATTTTCCAAGACAAACAATTACGGTTGTTTTAATCACATACGTTCCGGCATCTCAATACCCAACAGACTCATTGCCGAACGGAGCACTTTCGCTACATTCTTCGCCAGCAACAAGCGCAAGGCACGCTTGGCGGCATCAGGCTCGTTGAGGATACTCAAGTCGTGGTAGAACGAGTTGAAATCGCACGCGAGAGCATATGCGTAGTTACAAATGACTGCGGGCGAGAAATCATCTCCTGCCGTCCGTACAATCGACGGGTACTCACAAAGGCGCTGGATGAGCCCGAGCTCTTTGGGATCAAGCCCCGTAACTTGTAACCCGCAACCCGTAATCTCTCCCTCCACTTTACGGAGCACCGACTGAATACGCGCGTAAGTGTATTGGATGAACGGACCCGTGTTACCGTTAAAGTCAATGGATTCAGCCGGATTGAAGAGCATGTTCTTGCGCGGATCGACTTTCAAAATGAAGTATTTGAGTGCGCCGAGTCCCACTTTGCGTGCAATCTCATTCGCCTCGTCTTCCGTGATACCTTGAAGGGTATTGACCTTATCCTTACTGATCTCACGCGCGTCTTCCACCATCTTATCCATGAGGTCGTCTGCATCAACGACAGTGCCTTCGCGGCTCTTCATCTTGCCATTCGGCAGTTCAACCATACCGTACGAGAAATGCACCAGTTCCTTGCCGAACGGAAAACCAAGACGGTCAAGAAGAATAGAAAGCACCTTGAAATGGTACTCCTGCTCGTTACCTACCACATAGACCATTTTGTCGATAGGGAAATCCTGGAAACGGAGCTTCGCCGTACCGATGTCTTGGGTCATATAGACCGATGTCCCGTCCGAACGGAGCAGCAGTTTCTCGTCCAAACCGTCTTTGGTGAGATCCGCCCATACAGAGCCGTCTTCGCGGCGGTAGAACTGTCCGCTTGCCAAACCTTTCTCCACTTCCGACTTGCCCACCAGATAGGTATTGGACTCGTAGTAGATCTTATCGAACGAAACGCCCATGCGCTTGTAGGTCTCATCAAAACCGGCATAGACCCACTCGTTCATACGTGCCCACAGAGCACGTACTTCGGAATCATTGGCCTCCCATTTGCGGAGCATCTCTTGTGCCTCCAACATCAGTGGTGCTTCCTTCTTGGCGGTCTCTTCGTCAAGACCCTTTGCCATGAGTTCGGCTATTTGCGCTTTGTACTCTTTGTCGAAACGAACGTAGTAGTCACCGATCAGATGGTCTCCCTTCTTGCCGCTCGATTCAGGCGTCTCGCCGTTACCGAACTTAAGCCACGCAAGCATGGATTTGCAGATATGGATTCCGCGGTCATTGACGATATTGGTCTTGACCACTTTCCATCCGTTCGCTTCCTGGATTTGTGCAATCGAATAGCCGAGAAGGTTATTGCGCACATGCCCGAGGTGCAAAGGTTTATTGGTGTTCGGAGACGAATACTCCACCATCATCAACTGATGACGATCCGGCTGACGACCATATTGTTCGTCAGCGTCGATTGCTTCCAATTGTTGAATCCAGAAAGCATCATCGATGACGAGATTCAGGAAACCTTGCACGGCATTGTATTTGGCAATTAAGCCTTCGCCATTCGCCGTCAACCATTCGCCTATTTCTGCAGCCACTTGGGCAGGTGCTTTGCGGGCGAGTTTGACGAAAGGAAAGACAACAAGAGTGATATTGCCTTCGAACTCCGGACGGGTTTTTTGTAACTGAATCTGCGCGTCTGCGGCCTCTACATCATACAATGCCTTGACTGCCGCTTTCGCCAATTTCGATATCTGTTCTTCTAATGTCATAACAATAACCTATAACCTTTACAACTTCGGATATTTTCTAAACCAACTGCTGATTTTGAGGCGGATAACGCCCAACAGGGCTTCGCTGAAGATACCGCCGCTCATCTTGCTTGTACCCAATACACGATTAACGAACACGATGGGCACTTCGATGATTTTTGCGCCGCATTGAGCGGCTGTGAACTTCATCTCAATCTGGAACGCGTAGCCTTTGAAACGGATCTTGTCCAACTCAATCGTCTCCAGCGTGTGACGTCTATAGGCCACAAATCCGGCTGTTGTATCGTGTATATCCACACCGAGCACCGTACGCACATACTTGCTCGCGAAATAACTCATCAGCACACGTCCCATCGGCCAGTTGACAACGTTCACACCCGTTACGTACCGGCTTCCTATCGCCAAGTCCGCTCCCTGGTTTGCACAAGCGTCATATAGTTTGAGCAAATCCTGCGGATTATGACTGAAATCGGCGTCCATCTCGAAGATATAATTCGCTTTGTGCTCTATCGCCCACTTGAATCCGCATATATATGCCGTCCCAAGTCCCAGCTTGCCGGAACGCTCCACAAGGAACACGCGGTCCTTGAACTTGCCGTCCATCAGATGCTTCACTATTGCAGCTGTGCCGTCCGGCGAACCGTCGTCTATAACGAGCACGTTGAACTCCAACGGCAGATCCATCACCGCCGTAATAATGGCTTCGATATTCTCTTTCTCGTTGTAAGTAGGAATAATGACTAATCTTTCCATATTAACCATTTTAACTATTTAACCGTTTAACGTCTCAACGATCATATGATCATTGAGTTCGTACACCGGGCTGGGCGTCGTGCGCTCAAGCGGCTTCAAGAAAATATCCTGCCCGGGGATTATCTCTATCTCTTCGAGATACGAAGCTACTGTATCAAACGCCACTTCCGGGTCATTGTTCTCCAGCGAAAGATGACAGAGCCATACGTTTCGCAGATCCGGGTGCCAGTTGCGCTCCAATATCTCACCGCAGGTATCGTTACTCTGGTGACCCGTCGGACTCAAGATACGTTCTTTGAGATACGTGGGGTACGGACCATTGAGCAGCATGTGCTCGTCGTGATTCGCCTCAATAACGAGGTGGTTCGCCGTGCGGATATACGCTTCCATCTCTTCGTTCACCGACCCGCAGTCGGTCATCAGCACAAAGCGCTGACCATTAAAATCAATGCTATACCCCAAGCAATCCGTCGAGTCGTGTTCAATGCCGAACGTATTGATTTTCATGCCGAACAACTCCCACTCCACGCCTTTCTCAAAGTACTTCCGGCTCGTACGCAGTTTCTCGCGTACGCCGTAATTCCGGTCGATACCTTCATGGATCTCCGCAGTCGTATAAATCGGCAGTTTGATCTTCTCCCCCAACGTACCTACCGCGCGGATATGATCGGCATGGTCGTGCGTGATCAGCACACCCATAATATTCTGAAAATCCAAGCCCATCTCGCGCAGATATTTCTGTATCGAACGCGCAGATATGCCCGCATCAATGAGTACACCCCGTTGACGCGTACCGAGGTAGTAGCAGTTACCGCTACTTCCGCTCGCAAAACACCTGAATATGAGCCCGTTTTCCTCCATAATAACAATTCAGCCTGCAAAATTACAAAAAAAAATTGATATATGCAAATAAATTTGCAAAAATTAGTTATAAATTAGCAGAATAAGGCAGAAAGTCTCAAAGTCTCAGAGTCTCACGACAAAATTTTGATATATGCAAATATTAGGTTATTTTTCTTTGAAATTGTTTTATTTTTGGAATTTATTTGCACATGTCGAGAAAAAATAGTACCTTTGCGCAAAATTTTGTTTTTTATGACAGTTCAAGAACGTTTGGCGGCGCTGCGGGCGCTGATGAAAGAGAATGGTTTAAGTGCGTATGTTGTGCCGGGAAATGACCCGCACGCAAGTGAATATATGGCATCGCACTGGTGCGAAATGCAGTGGTTAAGTGGTTTTAACGGTGAATCCGGCACCATGGTCGTGACGCTTGACAGAGCGTTGCTTTGGACGGATAGTCGGTACTACCTCCAGGCAGGCATCGAACTCAAAGACAGCACGATCGAACTGATGCGGGAATCTGATATTGACTGCCCGAAAATTACCGAATGGCTTGCCGAAAACGTGCAAGGTCTCGTAGGCGTCAACCCCGAGATGTTCTCGGTCAATGATTTCGCGGAATGGAGCGAAAGCATTGCGTTGAAATCCATCGACCTCATCAAGCCGCTTTGGACGGAAGGTCGCCCGGCTATTCCTGCCGATAAACTCTATCCCTACTCTGCCGATTTCGCCGGAGAGACGGTAGAATCAAAGCTCGCAAGAATGCGTGGCATTTTGGAGTCAAGAGTCAAGAGTCAAGAGTCAAGAGAATACGCCATGATCATTAGTGCCCTCGATGAAATCGTGTGGCTGCTCAACATCCGCGGAAATGATGTCGAATACAACCCCGTTGTCATCTCGTACGCCGTACTTGAAGCGGATAAATGTACGTTGTTTGTGGACGCCAACAAGATTGACTCGCCGGCGCAGAACTACCTCGATTTCAACAACATCGACGTAAAGCCATACGAAGCTGTATTTGAGTATATTGCGAGCCTCAGCGGAACGGTTCTTTACGACGGTGCACGCGTCAACGAAGCGCTCTTCGAAGCCATTCCGGCTGATTGCAAGAAGATCAACACCAAGTCACCTATCCTCATCGACAAAGCCAAGAAAAACGCGGTTGAACTGGAAGGCGAACGAATCGCTATGCGCCAAGACGCCGTAGCACTCACCCGTTTCTTCAAATGGCTTGAAGAAGAAGCATTTGCGGATGGACAAACCCAGACCGAATGGTCGCTCATGGAGAAGCTGCATGAGTTCCGTCTCAAGGGCGAGAACTTCGTCGAAGATTCCTTCGGTACGATCGCAGGATACCTCGGCAACGGTGCCATCGTCCATTATGCAGCAACCGCGGATAAGTGCGCCGTCGTCAAACCCGAAGGTATGCTCCTGCTCGACTCCGGCGGTCAGTACCTCGATGGAACAACAGACATCACCCGTACCGTATGGCTCGGTGGACGGATTCCGCAGCAAGCCAAACTCGACTATACCTACGTGCTTAAAGGACATATCGCATTGGCACGTGCCCGTTTCCCGCGCGGCACGAGAGGAAATCAGTTAGATGCCTTGGCGAAGCAGTTCATGTGGGAAGCAGGGATTACGTACGGTCACGGAACGGGTCACGGTGTCGGCCATTTCTTGAGCTGCCACGAAGGACCACAAAACGTGCGCACGGACAATAATCCTACCTCCCTCGAAGTCGGTCACATCATCTCCGATGAACCAGGTATCTACCGCACCGACAAATGGGGCATTCGCACGGAGAACCTCATTACCGTCATTCCGGCGAAGCAGACCAAAGCGACCACGACCGAAGACGAATGGCTCGCGTTTGAGACGCTGACGCTCTGCTTCTATGACACCAGCCTGATTGAGATGAGTTTGATGACCGAAGACGAGATCGACTGGATCAATGCCTACCACGTTCGCGTATATAAAGAAATCTCTCCGCTGCTGAGCAACGAAGAGAAATCTTATCTCGCCTACAAATGTGCGGCCATTGAGTTGGACTGATCAGTCTTCCTCAACTTTGATGCCTTGCAGGTTATAGACTTGGCCATTCTTGCGAATATACATCTGCCCGTTGCGGAAGAATTTGCAAGGATGGCTTTCTGTATCGTTTGTATTCTCAACGTTCTGGATGATCGGTTCTACAGCGTTGACCGTCAAGTAGAGCGTATAAGTGGAGTCACAACCTTGGATCGTTGTATAGGTCACTACCAACGTAGTATCGCCGGAAGGTAATACGCTCAGGTCTATTCCCTGCCACTCTTCTTTCGTGCCCTCTTCGATTTCCTTGCTGTAGGAGATCTCATACCTGTTCGCCGCCAGTACCCACAACTCAACGATGGAGTCTCCACCGTACTGATTCGGCGTACTGAGTGTTACCGTTATAGCCGTTTTGCTTGGCTTGGTATAGGGGACATCATCGTAGTAAACGACATCTCCTCTTGAGCAGATATAAACCGTGTCTATGCCGTATGTCGGTATAGGGGTCACCGTCAACTGCAACGCATACACCGAATCACATCCGTACACACTCGTAAGAGAATCATACAAGGTATAGTCTCCGGGCAAGAGTTGACTGTATTCGTTCTCGCGCCATGTGATGCTCTCGTCCATACGGATAACTGCGGTATCAGAAATGAGATAAGTCGGCATCATGATAGCCGTGAAGACGACGACAGAGTCTCCTCCGAAGCAATTTTTCTCATCAACCATCACGTTCTCTTGCGTCGAAGCGAAATACCATTTGCCTTCGAATTCGACAGAGTCCCCTTCACAGAAGACTGCCTGATACTCGCCATAGGTGACAGATGGCAGGACACTCAGATGAAGTGTATGCACCGAGTCGCATCCCGTGATCGCGGTATAGCGGACAATGAGCGTGGTGTCCCCAACGGACAATACACTCAGGTCTATATCTTGCCACATTACTGTATCGCCCTCGTGTATCGTATCATTCTGCTCTAACTGATACACAGGGTTAACCGTCAACGAGAGACAGATGATCGAATCGCCTCCGTACACGCTTGGGATCGTATCGTAATACAGATTCGTCTCCGTTAAGCCTTCAAAATGCTCGTCGCTATAACTCTCTCCTTCGCATATCTCTGCGCTGTACTCAGAATAGGTAACAGCCGGGAAGACAGTGATCGTGCGTACCACGGGTTCAGCGGCTGCATAAATGGCATTTCCATTCTGCGACACCGTCACGGTCACTTTTCCTTCGCCCAAGATCGTCAATGCGTTATCGGCATAGGTAAGAATACCCTCAGGATCAAATGAATAGGCGAGATCCAAGCCTGACGACACCTCCGCTACAGGGATCGTTTCGGATGAGAGGACTTGCGGCTTCGGATTCCAGGTGATGGTCTGCGCCAGTTTGCGTCCTACGCCACTTACGGTAACCGTTGCTGTAGAGACACCGTCCGTAAGTGTGATCGTGCCATTATAGGTTTTACCCTCTTTGGGCGTAAAATAGACCTTCACAGCATAGTTATCTATCTTACCGAGCGTAGCGCCGGAAGCAGTCGTAGCAGTACCGTTTGCAGAAGCACATGCGTTAGCACCCACAGCGAACTTCAACTCACCGGTGTTGCTCGGAGAGCCGAGATGGAAGATCTCGGGATCCGAACTACGCACCGATATATCTCCTGCCGTGAGGAACGAACGCAAAGCGATCGTATAGGCCTCCGATGTGCTCTGAACCTCCTGTTCTCCAAAATCATACGAAGCGGAGGTCGTTCCATAATCTCCCGATGCCAGCAATATATGCTTTGCCATAGGGATGTCTATATGATAGACGATGACCTTATGGGTCGGCACTCCTTCGCGACTGAACTTGATCCAGTTGATGTTCCGGCTTACGGTAAATTGCTCCGTAGTGTTGCTGTTCTTGTCGGTATTCTCTGCCAACGCACCAATTTGGTTGGTCGTGTTTCCGTTATCGGCGGACTCCAACACCTTGGTATCTATCTTCCTGAACGCTCCGAACCAGTCAATCCACTCGTATCTCCATTGAACGTTCAATGTTCCGGCTGTAGGCGCGAACACATCACCCGTCTCGTAGTCACCTTGCGTATTCATCGTGTGCTCACTCTCATCGTAGAGTGAGTACCACGTTCCGTTCTTATACGTCTGCGCGTAAGAAACGGAAAACAGGAGACAGAAAAGGATTATAACAAGTTTTCTCATTGTAATCGTTCATTATTTCACGCGAACACCAGTGGCATCGAACCACACATCGCCGCGGCGGATGAACAGCTGACCGCCAATGATGACTTTTTGGCAGCTGACATTGTTAGACAGGATTTCTTCTACGCCTTCTTCTCCACTATCGGCAAAGTTAACACGGTAGAATTCAAACTCGCCCGACTGTGCGTAATCATCTGCAATGACATAAATATAGATGCACTTATTCGTAGCGTCGAAAGCAATGAAGTTCTGCGCACTGACACCCTCTGAAACGGCAATATAATCTGCACAACTATCGCAATAGTTGCTCTCTACGTTGGCAATATGATCGACAAAACGGAGCGCAGCATCATCAATCTTGAAAGAATTCAGAGTCTTATTGTACACCAGCTCTACATCATCCAAATAGACAGAATCGAGTACAGTCGCATCACTCTTATAGGAAGAACCTCCACCCGGAACCTGGTTGGTAGTGAAAGTAGCGAGGATATATGCCGGTTCGCTTGCAATGCCGGTATAGCTGAACGGCACTGCGATACGTTGCCATCCCATATCGGCTGTTGCAGCATAATTAATCGTAGCGGAAGCAATCTTCACTGCCGAGTAGTCTTCCACTTCCGGATCCTGATAACGCGCATTGGTGGTAATTACCGTGTTCATACGCGCCTTGTTAACTTCGTTATACGGATCCTTGTCTGCCGGTTGGTATTTTGCCCAAAAGACGATAGAGTCCGGACGACCGTTGAACGGTGTATTGAAACCTTCGTTAGTCGGGTCAGAAAAGTTATAGTTACCGCTCGCGTCATCTGCGCTCATCGAACCTGCGTTAATCTGACCGTTCGTGCAGTTACCGTTAGCCTTCACGCCGAATACCATGTTCGAAGACACCAGCGCACTCTGCGAACCATTGGAACCCGGACGTACCTGGTTGGACTCAACGAATTGGAACGTGTTACCCTTCACAAAATCAGCCATAATACCGGCAGCAGTACCGAACGAGTGCCAGCCTTGCGGCTCGTCGTTCGTCCATGCGCCCTCGAAACCACCGTTAGGCAACACGTAGTTATTGTTACGAACTGCATTGCCGTCAAATACCACGATGATAGGTTCCGGCAGTGTCGGAGCAGCGATCTCCAGCGTTACCTGTGCGGCAGTTGCAGAAACAACCGAGTTGTAGATATCTCCCTCATCCTCATAGTTATTAAGCATTTTGATCGATGCACGCAGATTGATAGAGTCCAGATAGAGCGTTGTCGCCTCCAGATTCAGTTTGCCGTTAGCATCCATCGTGATGTTCGGCAAAACGATGTTGCCCAGTTTACCCATTCCGAACATGAAGTCCGGCAACACAAACGTGAGGGTATTCTCCGTTGCTCCTGGCAACAGATATACCGATCTGCTGCCATACGAATCCCAGTCGATTTGCAATTCACCATCAAAGCGACCGCATACATCTTTGTTCGATACGGCCATTACTTGTGCCGAAATCATCAGTCCGGCTACTAATACAGTAAAAATCTTTTTCATCTTTTTTGTAGTTTAAATTATTTATTGAATTTTATTTCCTAACATATCATAGATACCTTCGTCCTTGCGGATGATATACATCCGTCCATTATACATCACTTTGCGCGCTACGCGTTTCTCCGAACGTGTGTCCGGCAGTGCTGTCACCGTAGGTTCAACCGTAAGGTGGAGCACCAGCGTGGAGTCGCAGAACTCCTCAGACCAATATTCTACCTTCATGTCAATTGAACCTACCGGGAATTGACTGAGGTCGTAATATTCCCATGTACGGTCTTCACCCACTACCATCGTCATCTGCTCCACGATATAATACGACGGGAAGACGGTTATAGTGAGATGCACGATGGAGTCACCGCCATACACATTGCGCTCCGAGATACGCACATCGCCTTCAAATGACTCGCGGTATTCGACTCCATCGAAGAGGATAAACTCACCTTCGCAACATTCGTCCGAATAACTGCCATACGTAATAGGAATGTCGGACACATACAAACACAGCATGTAAATGGAGTCACAGCCGTATTGACTTGTCAGCGAGTCGTAAATCAGATACGGCTCTTCGCGTTTAGGCAGGTCTTGAATAACTTTGCCGTGCCATTCAAGATCCACCTCATTGACAAATTGCTCTTCGATGAACAGATAATTCGGGTGAACGCGCAGCGTAAGCACATAGACGGAATCATACCCATATACCGACTTCAAGGAGTCATACAGTACATACTCTCCTTCATCCGCTGTCGGAAGCGTCATTCCATGCCACTCGTTCTCCTCGTTTACACAAGCGTTCAGCGATTCTTCGAATCGGTAGCCAATGGCCTCTACGGTCAGCGTCAGCGTATAGACAGAGTCACATCCTGCGGTGGTCTGCAGCGAATCAGCGTAGGTATATACACCCGGAGCCAAATTCTGATACATCTTCCCACGCCATTCGTACGATTCGTCCATCTTCATCGAAGCCTCTGCGGCAAAAGCATAGGTCTTATTCACCGTCAGCGTCAGCGTGATCAGCGAATCACCTCCCTGCGTATTCGGGATCGTCGTCTTGTATTCGCCGGACTCCGTCAGGTTTTGGAACAACTCATCCGAATAGGGTTCGTTGTCACAGGTAGAAGCAGCATACGCGTATTCGGTATCCTTCACCGGCGCTACCATTTGAAGAGTATATAAGGTATGCGCGCGCGCTTGGGCGTAGTTGTCTGCCACCACATAGATATACATACGATAGGTAGTCGCATCATAACCGATAAACGACTTGGCAGCCTTACCGTTCGTCGTAGCAGAAACCGCGTAGGCACTGTCGCTATACAACTTGTCAGAAACAGCTTGGCCGTTGGAGAACGAGATATTCTGTCCGTCCAACAGGAAAGACGACAGCGTATGGTTATAAATCATTTCCACATCGTCTATATACACATTGTCCGGGCTTTTCTTGGTGGAGTTACCTCCACCGGGAGTCTCGTTGGTCGTGAATGTGATCAGCATATAGGCCATTTTCGCCGGATTGATATCGGTGTATTCGAATGGCACAGCTATACGCTGCCAACCCATATCTGACGTTGCCGAATAATTGGATGTTGCCTCTGCTATCTTGACGGAAGAGTAGTCCGCCACCTCGGGATCCTGATAACGCGCGCTGGTCAGTAAGGTGGCATGCGCACGGGCTTTGTTGTTGCTGTCCGTAACACTGCCTCCTCCCGGTACATACTTGCTCCAGAACACCAACGAATCCGGACATCCGACGAAAGGCGTGTTATAGCCTGTTTGGGATGGATCGGAGAACGCATAGTTTCCGCTTGCGTCTGTAGCGCTCATCGAACCGGCATTGATGCGACCGTTGGTGCAGTTACCGTTTGCCTTGACGCCCACCGTCACTTTGGATTGAATCTGTGCGCTGTACGATCCGGTTGAACCCGGGCGTTTGTCGGAAGATTGCTGGAACTGTCCCGTGTTGCCGGTGACAAACGAAGCATAATCGCCGGTAGCGCTGGCAAAGGAATGCCATCCTTCCGGTTCGTTGTTTGACCAGTTTCCCTCAAAACCGCCATTCGTGATGGCATAATTGTCCGTCACTTTGCTGCCGGTGAATGTCACCGGAATCGGCATCGGAACGGACGATACGTCTATGGACAATCCTATTTGTGCCGACGAAGCGGAGAGCGTCGAACCGGTAGAGGAGATAGACGCGCGGGTACGAATCGAGCGGATATACAGCGTGTTCTCGTTAATAGTCAATGCGCCGGAACTGCTCATCGGCACATTCACCAGCACGATATCTCCTAAAGGAGCACCGTTAAACTTGAAATCCGGCAACACGAACGTGATCGCGTTGTTCTCCGTACTCGGAAGGATATATATCTTCTCGTTCGGGTACTCTTCGTCATCTATGGCGAGTGTTCCCCGAAACGTACCTACCACGTCATTCACCGTCACCGCCGATACACTCAGCGATACCCATATACTGATTATTGTAAAAATCTTCTTCATAACCTGTAACCCGTAACCTGTAACCCTTATCAAAACTTCAGATTCAATCGGCAAACGAACGTACGGGGAGGAGCGAGTGCCATAGGACGGTAACTGTACTCCGCATTGAGCAGGTTGTTCACCAGGAACTGCACCTCCACATGCTCTTTGAAGCGAACAGCACAACGCAGATCCATCGTGAAGATACCACGATTATGCTCCATCCAATAGTCATGAAGCGATAGACCGTCTTCGTACCCGAAGATAAACTTACGCGCATAATCCATCAAGTCATCCTCTTCCTTCACCCGTTCGTCCACCATCAGATAGTCCACAGCCAATATCTTACTCCGATACGACAAGTTCGTTCCGATAGAGAACCATTTATAGTTGTAGTCAATAGTAGCTTTGAATGAATGTTTATTGCGGTATTTGAGGTACTTGGAGTCATTGGATTTGTTCTTCATCTGCAACGGATCCGTGTAGGTCTTTTCCTCTTCAATACGCTTTTGGTAATCCATATCTTCCGGCTCGGTGAACGTATAACCGATGGTGTACATCAGGTTCATGTCCTTGTTGATATCCACTTTACCTGCCGTGCTGACTTCTACGCCGTAGATGCGGGCATGGCCTACATTCACAAACTGCGCACCGATACCTATACCGGCACCACTGAGCGATTTGGTCTCTTTGATATCATTGATCATTGTCTTAACCTCTGATACAACATCATCGATGGAGTTGATCATCGAGTAGTCGGAGTTACGGAAAAGACCGAATTGGTATTCAATCATATCGTGATACTCGGTGTAGAATCCTGCCACATCCAGCGTACCGGTGATCGGACCGAATTTATAGAGCTGTTTATAACCCAACTCGGCGTTATAGCCACTCTCCGGACGGATGTTATGATTCGGATATACACCTACACCGCCTATGTCTTTTCGTGCAAACTTCTCCGTGATAGACGGGTTTCTGTACCCCTGCCCGAAGCTGGCGCGGAGGAATCCCGCCTTGTAGATCTCCCAGTTCAGTCCGGCGCGCACTACGGGACGAACAGGACAGAGCCAGTTGCCGATTTGGATGCTTGCCTCTTTGTAACTGTCATCCATGCGGTAGTACTCAAAACGCACACCGGCACTCAACGACAGACGGTTCACGATTCGATGATCGTATTGCAGATAGGCAGCCAGATTATCCGTATGATGCGTTCCGGTGATATTGGCGGTGTTCGTGATATGGTTCCAGTTAATACCCGTTGTCAGACGCACACCGCATTTCCATGACTTGGCAAACTGATAATCGACATATCCGTTGTAGGTCAACTCCGGCTTCGTAGGAGCATCGTCCGTGGCCAACGCCATAACATATGCCAAAGCGTCTTGCATTTCTGCAACCGTGCCGGTATAACCCAACCCGTTTTGTACGAGATCCACTCCGGCTTTGACGGCATCCAGCCACTGCTCGTTCATGACAGGTACTGCTACATCTTTGAAGGTCACCAACAGCGCGTCTTCCAACTTCACACCGGCATCCGTATAACCCTTCAACTGATCATAGTACCCTTTCACTTTGTCGAGGTCAAAACTCGTTATACCCCATTTAAGTATCTCTTCGGTACTCTTCGTGGCGGAAGGTGTCGTCAAGTTGTCCGACGTCATATAAAAACGCGTACGGATCTTGTGCGAGATACCTTTTTCTGCATTGTCGTAGTTGAAGAAGGGGTCGATATTGAAGTTATGTTCCTTGCGCCCCATGTTCGTCAGCGGCGAAGGATGAAGCGGATCCTTCGGACTGCGCCAGATGAAGAAATCGCCGTACTGATTAGCTACATAATTGAGATTAACACCCATAGTCAGGTATTCGTTCTCGGGCATCGGCATATGATAAGTCATATTGCCGCTCAGACGCACGCGGTCGTTGAAACTCTGCTGGCGGTAGCCCTCGTCCTTAAAGCCGCTGATCGCACACGATACATCGAAATTATCCACACGACGTGCATGGGAAGCCTCAGCGCCATAGTACAAAGGCAGACGAGCACCGGTGTAGTTATAATTCTTGTAATTATCGTAAATACCTACATACCCGCTTACCTTCGTCTCCGGCGTCAGACCCGGGCGTTGCGTACGTACGTTGATCACACCGTTCAGCGCGGACGATCCGTACAACACCGACGAGGCACCTTTGATCACCTCCACTTGCGCTACGTTCTCCAGCGGGATGTTATTCCAGTTGATCTCACCCGTCTTGGGATTCAATATCGTCATCTCGTCCATCAGCACCTGGCAACGCGAACCTACGCTGTAGGTCCAGCCGCCACCGCCACGGATACTCGGTTGCTTGTCGATGATCTCCACGCCGGGCAAGGTCTGCAAAGTAGCCGACAAATCCGTCGGAGCCTGACTGCGAAGCATCTGAGGCTTGATCACCTCCATCGATACCGTCACATCCGTTTGACGCTGCTCAAAACGACCCGCTGTCACGACTACATCGTCCAGCAACTCGTTATGCGGAAGCAGGTTCACATTCAACTTGGTCAACACCGAGGTCACAATAAACGTCTCCGTGTCATACCCCACATACGAAAAACACAACTGAACCGCCTTTTTCGTGTCCAGCGTGATGGAATACAGACCATCTGCGTCCGTTACCGTACCTACACTCGGATTGTCAAAATCATATACCGTAACACCTACCAGCGGTTCCCGTGTTTGAAAATCACACACAAGTCCGGATACTTCGGTCATTGTGGACGTCTTCTGCGCCATCAGCGGGCATACAAACGCCATAAAAACACATAAGATTGTTTGTCTAAAGCTTGATTGCATTTCTCTTTTTTTATACCTTTTTTTCAAAATCGGGTGCAAAATTACTGCTTTTTTCCCACATACCCAATACCTATTATTAAGAAAAAGTGCTCTTTTCTTTAAATATCTTCATTAATTCTTAATAATTGTATCGTTTTTGCGCCCAAAACAGTTCATTTATTTTCATAAAAATAAAAAAAAAGACAGTCATGCACAATGCACAACTGTCCCCTGTAACCTGTAACCCGTAACCTGTAACCTTTACAAAAGCTCGACAGAGCGGTTCACGAACTTCGCCAACGCTTCGCCTTTCAGCTGACCGCTGGCAAGCAACGCAATGTCGATCAACTGCTTCATCCGTTCCTCTTGTCCTTCGGTCTTATCAACCAATGCTTGAATGGCAGGATGGTTCGTGTTGAGCACGAGGTTATAGCTATCCGGCATGTTACCGTAGAAGTTCATTCCCTGCTGGTGCGCGGACATCTCTTTCATGCGGCGCATGAACTCGTTTTGCGTCAGGAAAACAGGTAGTGCGTCCGCTGCAGCTGCTTCGCAGGTTACATTGTAACGCAGTTTGTCGGCATCACTTGGCAGCAATCCTTCAAACGCCTTCCGCAATCCTTCTTTCTGCTCGTCCGAATACGTATCTTTCGCCGTTTCTTCCTTCTTAATCAGGTTCTCGATCGTGTCGCTGTCGATACGTACGAAACGCAGTTTCTCATGTTTCTGCTCCGCCTGACTCATGCAATGCACATCCAGTTCGCCGTCCATCAGCAGCACGTCATATCCTTTCGCTTTTGCACGCTCGATATAGGTATAATGTGCATCCGGATCGTTGGTATAAAGGATCACCATATTGCCATCCTTATCTACCTGATTCTCACGCACTTTGTCCATGTACTCGCTGAGCGTATTGTACTCGCCGCCAAGGTTCTTCACGAGTGCAAAACCCGTCGCTTTTTCGTAGAACTTCTCGTCGGTCAGCATACCGAACTGGATGAACATCTTGATGTCGTCCCATTTCTTGGCAAAATCCTCCTTGTCTGCCTTGTACAACTCTGCCAATTTGTCTGCCACTTTCTTCGTGATGTAACCGCTGATTTTCTTGACGTTATTGTCGCTCTGCAAGTAACTGCGGCTGACATTCAGCGGTATATCCGGACTGTCAATCACGCCATGCAGCAGCGTCAGATACTCCGGCACGATGTTCTCTACCTCGTCCGTCACATACACCTGGTTGCAGTACAGCTGAATCTTATTGCGGTGTACATCGAGGTTCGTCTTGATCTTCGGGAAGTACAGAATACCCGTCAGGTTGAACGGATAATCGACATTGAGGTGAATATGGAACAGTGGCTCGTCGAATTGCATCGGATACAACTCATGGTAGAAGGTCGTATAGTCCTCTTCCTTCAAGTCCGCCGGCTTGCGCGTCCACGCAGGGTTAATATCATTAATGATATTCTCCTCGTCCAGCTCCACCTGCTTGCCGTCTTTCCACTCCTTCTTCTTGCCGAACGCAATCTCTATCGGCAGGAACTTGCAGTATTTCTTCAAAAGACCCTCAATCGTCGCTTCCTCCAGGTATTGCGAGAACTCGTCGTCGATGTGCAGCACGATATCCGTTCCGCGCTCCGACTTGATGGTATCCTCCATCGTGTACTCCGGATTGCCTTCGCAACTCCAGTGAACCGCCTTCGCGTCTTCTTTGTACGATTGACTGAAAATCTCCACTTTCTTGCTCACCATGAACGCCGAGTAGAAACCGAGACCGAAATGTCCGATGATGGCTTCGGCTTTGTCCTTGTACTGGTTCAGGAACTCCTCCGCGCCGGAGAACGCAATCTGGTTGATGAACTTATCCACCTCTTCGGCTGTCATGCCTATTCCGTGATCGCTCACCGTCAGGGTCTTTTTATCCTTATTGATACTTACACGCACGCGAATATCGCCCAAGTCGCCTTTCACTTCGCCCACCGACGACAGCGTCTTCAACTTCGACGTAGCATCTACGGCATTGGAAATCAGCTCACGCAGAAAAATCTCGTGATCCGAATACAAAAACTTCTTAATGACGGGGAATATATTATCTGATGTTACCCCAATATTACCTTTTGACATAATATAATGTTTTAACGATTTAACTATTTAACGTGACATAGTCACCATCTTAACCTTCAATAATTGTGCCAACCTCAAAATCCTGCCAAAATGGCAGAAACACAAATACAAAAAAGTCATCTCCGTCCATTTTTCCGGCATTGCATGCCGGCTGTACTAAATCATTTTGCATCTTTGTTTCATCCTTGAAACAACAAAACCAGGCGACTCACTATATAATGAGTCGCCCTGATTTCTTACCTATTACCTTTTATCTATTACCTATTACTTCACTTCTTGTCCTGTCACGGTATATACCTTATCTCCGGTGAGGATATAGACATTGCCGTTACGGATGAGTTTCTGCGTAGTACTTCCGGAAACAGACACTTCTGCGGGAGTAGAGGTAGGAGAGTCGGCTTCATAGATGGCTTGAATGATGATATTATCATCTATCATGTCAGCCATAGGTTTCCATCCCAGAAAGGTAAATCCTTCAATTTCGGGGACTTTCGGGAAATGCAGTTGCACGATTTCGCTATCTATTAAACCGGATTCATTATCTACATAGGAGATAGTATATTTATTATCCGGAGTCGGAGGAGCAGGTATCGCCTCTATATGATAAAAGTCACGCCAACCTGTTGCCAATTTATACATTTCAACAGCTGCTTCCGGTACATATAGTGTACAGCCAAATTTGTCATCGCCATCGAAAGTATTACTATAAGCGATTGAGGGAACATTACGCAAACTATAAATCTTCTCTAATCCGATACAATTATAGAAAGCCTGCTCATAGAGCGCTTTCACGCTTGAAGCCAAATGAAGTTCCTTAATGGCAGTATAATTGGCAAACGCGCTATTTCCTATAGTTGTTACACCATCTTCTATAACCAGTTTCTCAATTGTTGTTGGCGTTGCTTCTACACCAAAGATGTAATTGCTATTGAGCGTACCCTCGCCACGAATCGTTAACTCTTTTGATTCATCATCATAAGTCCATGTAAGTGCTAACTCGTCACCACAAGTACCGTTTTTGTCTACAGCGAATTCGGCTGTAAACGTAGTATCTTGCGTAACGATGAACGTACGCGGATTATTAGTATCTCCATCTGTCCATTGTGTGAAATGATAGCCATACTTCGGTGTTGCCGTGATAGTACACGAACTTAAATGATGGGTATCGCCAGTTTGTGCAATAGAGCCTTGGTTCTCGTCGCAGAGAAGAGTGACAGTGTGTAAGTTGTGTTCAAAGAGAGCCGTGATAGATGTGTCGCGTGTAAGAGTAATGGTACGCGGGTTTTCTATTGCACCATCTGACCAACCACTAAATAGATAGCCTGCATTGGAAACTGCCGTAATCTCGTGCTCAGACAAATAATCGAATGAACCTTGCTCGCCTTCAATAGCACCCATATTGGCGTCAGCAATGAGTTCTAATTGATATTTGTTGGGAGCGAAAGATGCGGTAATGGTTGTGTCCTTGGTAAGGATAAGCGTACGAGGATTGTCCGTTACACCATCAGACCACTCGGTGAAGTGATAGCCGTATTTGGCGTTGAATTGGATCTCGTGCTCAGATAGATAGTCGAATGAACCTTGATCGCCTTCAACAGAACCATAGGTATTATCGTATTGAATGGTCAGTTTGTATTTGTTGGGTGCAAACAGAGCCGTGAATGTGGTATCTTGTACCAAAGTAAACTCACGTGGATTGTCTGTTTCGCCGTCACTCCATTGAGTAAAATGATAACCATAATTAGGCACGGCCTCGATAGTGTGATCTGTATCGTAGTTGTATTGGCCTTTGTCACCGGTTATTGAACCTTGATTCGCATCGCAGTTGAGCGTAATGGTGTACTTATTGATCTCAAACTGAGCAATAAAGTTCAAGTTCGACTGCGAAAGTTTGTATTTGCGTGGGTTGTCTTTGTTTCCGTCGTGCCATTTTTTGAAATGATAACCTTCAAATGGAATAGCTTCCACTTCCATAGAACCGCATGTTTCAGCTACTAATCCACCTACATTATTCACAACTTGCATATTGATTTGAACCGGCACAAGAGTCATGTCCTTCCAAATAGGAGCATTGTGATAAGTAGTATAGGCACATTGAGGCACATAAACTGAAGGAGATACATTTTTGAATGTATTATCACTAATTGAAGCAGGAGCAGCTGACTCGCAATATATAGATGTCAGAGCACTGCAATCTGAAAAAGCAGACTCTCCTATGTTTGTGACGCTATTGGGTATTGTTACTGATGCCAATTGGCTGCATTCACAGAAAGCCAGATCACCAATGCTTGTAACACTATTGCTAATGGTTACAGAGGTCAAGTTGTGGCATTCATAGAAAGCTGCCCCTGCAATTGATTCAATACCGTCAGGAATTGTATATGCACCGGAATATGTAGTCGGCATAAAAGCGAACACATGTGCATTATAGACAGGAGAGGTCAAACCGCTACAATGGAAAGCAAAACTTCCAATGCTTGTGACGGTACTCGGGATTGATATAGAGGTCAAACTGCAACCATAGAAAGCATACTCTCCAATGCTTGTGACACTATATGTTTTACCACTATAAGTCACAGAAGATGGGATTATTACCTCCCCTTTGTATTCGCTTGTATAAGAGTTTGAGTTATTCCCTCTATAGGTCACCTCAGCCGTTAGTGTACTACTCATGAAATTGTACCAAATACCATTTACCGATGTGTCTGAGGCAAACATTGTTCCTACGCTTGCTACAAGCGTAAGTAAAAGAATAAAGATTTTTGTTTTCATAATTTTGAATTTTATTAGATGTTCAATATTGCGTCTTTATTTTTGTGGATATACATTAATTCTTTTCAATGCATCTATTCCATGAGATTTGTAGATATAATGTTTCAATTTTAAAATTGCCGTATCTATTGTCAGCATTTCGGAAGAATCATCTTTCATATGTGCCAAATAAATATCTTCATTCTTTTGAATGTGATCTTTAAGAATATCATATGCATCTGGGGATTGCAATTCATCTTTACATTGAATGATAAAGTGATCAATTCCAGGATTTTCATAGATGCTGATTCCTCTCTTTTCAGAATCAGCAATTAGCATGTCAAATGCTTTAATCATTTTTTCCATATCCATAATATCAAAATTTAATTAGTTATACATATACAATAAAAGCGTGAAGTCCGTCTGCTCTTCACGCTCTTCAAGGGCTTCGCAATCCCCGTACTTAGTAGAAAAACAACCGAAATCCACGCCCGATATGCTAAACCCGCCTCACCCTATAGCGAGGCGTGGATATAAACATACCCACATGGACATTCATTGTGATTGTCTGGACTAAGTACAAAATTTTGCGAAGATTCTGAAGAGTCGCAAACAACGTTAATAAACGTCTTTTATTATGTTACCCTATTTTACGTCTTGGGCAGCTGACGACCGCTTTTACGTCACGGATGGGACGGTATGGTTATTGTTTTAACAATTGTTCAATAATAGCCAATAACTCATAGGCTATTGGTTTTAGAGCCTCAAGATCTTCTCGTGTTACATCATAGATCACATCATAATCCGCTTTCTCACGCATATTTTCCATGACGGCAACGAAATGACCGTATTTGGGATCAATTAATCCTGTCTTGATAAGTCTAAGTGCAATTGGGTTAACAGCGCTCGGTCTTCACAAACAAGGCTCATACCAAAACTATTTTGTCGTGTTCAACATTTTTATAGAAAGGTGTAAAATGACGCTGACTCCATTCCCTGCGCGTGTATAGCATAGGATTAATTTCTGCGCCTAATTCCCAGCCCATTTCCATGAACGGATATGCATAATCGGTGAAATCCTGTAATTGTTGTTTGTCCTTGTCCACCAATACTACTAAATCGTAATCGGAGTCCTCGCGATTATCGCCACGAGCACGCGAACCATATAGCAACAAACTACTACCCTCCGGCAACACTTTGCGCCCAAGAGTTTGAATTTGTTCAACTATGTTTTGCTTGCTTAACATAAGTTCTTTAACCTTTGCGGCTGCAAAGGTACACATTTTTTTTGACATATGCAAATATTTTTCGGTATATTCGCAAAAAAATCTGCACTTTTGATGCAGATTTGCGATTTTTGATACAATAAAGGAGACATCCATTCCCAATACTTTACCTGGTCGCAACGTATCCTCCTATACCCTATATATACTTTGTATATATCCCGTGATTTTGAATTATTCGTCTTTGTCCTCGTCGTTGGTTATTTCAGTTGGTGACAATTTGTCTCCGACTCATTTCCTTCCTTCGAAAAGCTGTATAGCGAATCTACTTTCGTCTAAAAAAATTTGCATATCTCGAAAAAGTATTGTACCTTTGTGCGATTTTTTGAAAAAAAATGCATTGGAGGGTGTAACCTTTGGGGATTTTGTGTATCATATAGGCAAACATGGCATTTCGACCGACAGACATAGAACTGATTCGCGAGGTGTTGCAAGACAGCAACGCACGTGCGTTTGAAACGCTGATGAAGCGCTACACTTCACAGGTCTATGGTGCTTCCTTGCGTCTCATGAAGGACGAAAACAATGCGCAGGAAGTGACGCAAATGGCTTTCATTCAGGCATATAGGCAGTTGGACAGTTGGCGCGGCGAGAACTTCGGAGCGTGGGTAACGATCATCGCGAATCATATCGCCCTCCGTCTCTTGGAAAAAGAAAAACGACGGCAGACAGATCCCATCGACGATAATACCGACGCTCCGGACGAGACCTACGACGAACAGAAAGAGCAACGCTTGCAATCCCTCGAAGCCGCCGTCTCACAACTCCCCGAAGCCGACCGACAAATCATCCAATGGCACTATTACGAGAACATCCCTCTCCAAACGATCGCCCAACGCATCGGGCAAACGGAAAACAATATCAAGGTACGCATGTACCGCATACGCGAACGACTAAAAAAAGTGCTTACAAGCACGCCGACAGACTTATGAAGACAATGACCGATCAAGAATTAGACCTATTATTCACCGAAAGCGCCAAACGGCAACAATCGGTAGATCAGATCAACGCAATCGTTATGCGTTCCGTTCGTCGTGACTTGCGCTGGAAAGCCATTCGTAAATGGGCGCGTCTCGTTGGAGGCTGTTTCGGAGTGCCGTTGGCTCTCGTGGTATATATCTTTGCGCTGAACGAAGCAATTAGCGTTTCGTCAATGCAAACGCCGTTATATATCGCTTGTATCGCCCTGCCGCTGGTCACGATAGCAGTACTATGTGTAAAAAATCTGAAAAATTTCCGTTTGGATGTGTAACCTTTTCGCTCCTTGCGTATCATATAAGTAGAAGTTTAACAATTTAAATCATACAATCATGGACCCTATTTTTGATTTTAAAGAATTCATTGGATTAGTAGCCGTTGTCTTGTCGCTCGGCGTTCCTATGGTAGCCATCGTCATGGCCTTCATCGCCAAGATGAAAAAGAACCAGCAGCAGAAAGAGCTCCGTCAACTCATTATTGAGAACAAGACGGATCCCGAAACAGCCAAACTGCTCATCGATGAACCGAAGAAAGCGGCTCAACCCCGCAAACCCGGCACGATTGACCTCGGTACCCTCCGTACGGCTTGTATCCTCCTTGGTCTTGGTCTCGGCACACTCATCGACTGGCTCGCCGGCATCAGTACAGGTAGCATCTATTTCTGGCTCATCGTTGCCTTCGGAGTCGGCATCGGCATGCTCTGCTCATTCCTTGTCGAACTGCGTCTCGCCAAGAAACAACAGCCTACCGAGGACAATTGGAAAAACGAGTAAATACCGTTTGTTAATACCTTGTAAATTGTAATTTGTGAATTGTAAATTCAAAAAAAATGGCGTGAAATTTGCTCACGTCATTTTTTTTTTGTACCTTTGCAGCCGCAAAAATTTTTGATACATGGCAAAGAAAACAAATAACACAAGAATATGAAAAAGCATTTATACAAAATCGTCGTATTTATTCTTGCAGGCATGTTATGCGCCTGCAATCCCAACGAGCCGACACAGGAAGAGTTCTTCCTCTTATGGAACGATTGCGAGGCATTGACGGCGTTGCAAACCTACGTACAAGACGTGACGAACCCTCTGTCGGCGAACTTCATTCCTGCCGACGACCGTATAGCCACTTTCGATATGGACGGCACATTCGTCGGGGAACTCTACCCCACGTATTTCGAGTACAACCTGCTGGAGTACCGCGCGCTGGACGATGTCACCTATCGGGACACATGCCCGGAGGATGTGAGAGAGGCGGCGCAGGAAATCCGTGACTTTGTGCGCAAAGGCACCAAACTCCCCGAACATTTTGATATGAAGCACGCGTACGCTGCGGCGAAAGCGTACTCGGGCATGACGGTGGCTGAGTTCGACACGTACGTCAAGAACTATGCCAAGACCCCGGCTAACGGCTTTACGGGCATGACGTACGGCGAGAGTTTCTACCAACCGATGTTAGAGGTATTCAAGTATCTGGAAGCGAACGGTTTCACGTATTATGTCGTGTCGGGCAGCGACCGCTTCATCTGCCGTGCGCTGACACAGTCTTACGGGATAGCGCCGAACCGCGTGATCGGCATGGATGTCAAACTCAAATCATCCGAACAGGGCACAACAGCTGGTGTGGACTACACGATGGGGAAAGACGAGTACCTCGTGCGTACCGATGAGTTGATTATCAAGAACCTGAAAACCAACAAAGTGCTGCAGATCACGCAGGAGATCGGCAAAGTGCCGGTACTATCGTTCGGCAACAGCGGCGGTGACTGCGCCATGCATAACTACTGCCTCAGCAACAGTCAGTACAAGTCAGCTGCGTTCATGCTCATCGCCGATGACGAGGAACGCGATCACGCCAACAGGGAGAAAGCACTCCAACTCGGCGAACAGTGGAAAGAGAACGGCTACCACGTCATCTCCATGCACGACGACTTCAAGACCATCTACGGCTACGGCGTGGAAAAGACAGATTTCGTTTTTGAATAAGTTACAGCAAAGAAAATGAACGAGTTTTTGGAAAAAGAAGAAGAGATACTCAAAATGCTCAAGACCGTTTTTGACCCCGAAATTCCGGTCAATGTATATGACTTGGGGCTGATCTACGGCATTGAGTTGAAAGAGGATAATGTGTGCGACATCACCATGACGCTCACCGCACCTTCCTGCCCTGCCGGCGACTTTATCGTGGAGGACATACGCCAGAAAGTGGGCAGCGTGGAAGGCATCAAAGATGTAAACGTGACCATCGTGTTCGAACCCGAATGGACGAAAGACATGATGTCCGAAGAAGCCAAATTGGAATTGGGATTTTTATGATATATTTCTTAAGTGACGCGCATTTGGGAAGTTTGGCGATAGCGAAAGGCTGGCCGCACCAGAAGAAACTCATTGACCTCTTGGAGGAAATGAGCAAGGACGCTGTATCCGTCTATATGTTAGGCGATATGTTCGATTTCTGGATGGAGTATTTCATTCACGACAAGCGCAAACGTCAGTTCTCGCCTTTCTTCCATCAGATTCGCAAAATGACCAAGCATGGTATCCATGTTCATTTTTTCATTGGAAACCATGACCTGTGGACATACGGCGGTTTGGAAGAACTGACCGGCGCGCAAGTGCACTACATGCCTGCTACCGTCACACGTTACGGCAAAACGCTCTACCTCGCGCACGGAGACGGTATTCTGCCACGGAATTGGGAAGAACTGTACCCTACTCCTGTACGCTGTAAGATCAAGCGCTTCATGTTCCTGCGCAAACTGTTCAAATCGCCGCTCCTCCAGTTCTGCTTCCGCTGCCTGCCGCCTAAGGTAGGAAACCATTTCGGCTATAACTGGGCGAAACGCAGTCGATTGAAAGAGCTGGCGAATCCCTGCCCCTATAAAGGCGAAGACAAAGAGGAACTCGTGCTCTTTGCCAAAGACGAAGAGCAACAAGGCTACCACCGCGACTATTATATCTTCGGGCACCGGCATATCGAACTGGATTTGCAGATCGCAAGCGGTTCACGCGTCGTGATTTTAGGCGATTGTTTCCAACAATGGACATACGCCAAACTCGATCATCATGGCAATTTAACGCTACATAACTATGAGTAACAGAGAAGAACAACTGAAAGCGTTCGGGCGGCTACTCGACATCATGGACGATCTCCGCGAGAAATGTCCGTGGGATCGCAAACAGACCTTTGACAGCCTCCGCCAGAACACGATCGAAGAGACATATGAATTGGCTACCGCCATCTCGCGGCACGACATGAACGAAATCAGCAAAGAGCTCGGCGATGTACTCCTGCATGTCGTTTTCTATGCCAAAATGGGCAGTGAAACCGGAGATTTTGATATAGCCGACGTTTGTAACCGCCTTTGCGACAAGTTGGTTTTCCGTCACCCGCATGTCTATGGCGAAGCCGCTGCGCAAAATGCCGAAGAAGTTTCCAAACTTTGGGAACAGGTCAAACTCAAAGAGAAAGGCGGTAACAAGACTGTTTTGGGCGGTATTCCGGACAGTCTGCCGAGCATCGTGAAGGCATACCGGATTCAGGACAAAGTGGCAAACGTAGGCTTCGACTGGGAGAAACGCGAAGATGTGTGGGCAAAGGTCAAAGAGGAAATCGCAGAATTTGAAGAAGACCCTTCCGAAGCCGAACTCGGCGATGTTCTCTTTGCACTCATCAATGCCGCACGGCTCTATAAACTGAGACCGGACAATGCCCTGGAGCAGACCAACCTCAAGTTCATCCGCCGCTTCAACTACATCGAGCAGCGCGCCAAAGAGCAAGGCAAAGACCTCAAAGACATGAGTCTGGATGAAATGGAAGCGCTCTGGCAAGAAGCCAAAGCGCTTGAACGTGCGGCATAAAAGACTCGAACTTTCACTCCTCTCGGAACCAGATCCTAAGTCTGGCGCGTCTACCAATTCCGCCAATGCCGCAAATTATTTACGATTTGACGATTTACGATTTCGTCATTTCATAAAATCGGGTGCAAAGGTAGTACTTTTTTTTGAATTATGCAAGAAAATTCACAAACTTTTTATCATATTTTGCCAAATGGCGTCAAAATCGTGCACCGATGGACGCCTTCGCCCGTCGCATATGTGGGTGTAATGGTCGGAGCCGGCACGCGTGACGAACTGCCGGAAGAGAACGGAATGGCACACTATATTGAACATTGCGTCTTCAAAGGAACCGCTCATCATTCCGCACGACAGATCATTCATGCCATCGAAGGAATCGGCGGCGAAATCAATGCCTACACCACCAAAGAAGAAACCACTTTCTATGCCGCCATTCTCGCTGAACACGTGCAACTGACGCTGCATCTCATCGCCGAGATGATCCTCCAACCTACCTTCAAAAAAGAGGAAACGGACAAAGAGCGGATGGTCATTCTCGATGAGATCGAGAGCTACAACGACCAGCCTTCCGAACTCATCTACGATGATTTCGAAAACCTCGTCTTCTCCGGTTCCTCTCTCGCCATGCCCATCCTCGGTACCAAAAAGACACTCCGTCATATCTCTTCCAAACCCGAAATCGCCCTCAATTGGCTGCACACACACTACACGCCCGATCGGATGGTCGTTTTCTGTCAGGGAAACGTCAAACCCGACAAGATCTTCCGCCTCGCCGAAAAGGAATTCGGCGCCATCCCCGCAACTACCCGCGCCCTAATCGGAACGACGATCGAACGACGGTCGAACGACGGTCAATCGACAGTCAATGCTAAGATCACTATACCATCAGTCCAAGAAAGAACTTTCAAACGGCACACTCACCAAGTGCATGCCATGCTCGGCGGAAAGGCGTACGAAATTGGACATAACAAGCAACTGGCGATGTTTCTGCTGAACAATATATTGGGCGGCGGAAGTCTGAACAGCCGCTTGAATCTGAGTCTGCGAGAATCGAAAGGCTTGGTTTATACCGTCGAATCGACTTATACGCCGCTGAGCGACACCGGATATTGGTGTGTCTATTGGGCATGTGACCCGCAGGATTATACGCAGAGTCTCGAACTCGTACGCAAAGAACTGGACAAACTGCGCGAAACGCCTTTAACGGATTCGGCGCTTCGTCACGCATTGGTTCAATTACGCGGACAACTCGCCATCTCGGCACAAAACCAAGAGAACTCGGCATTGGCGATGGCCAAATCGGTATTGTACCGTGGCGAAGCGCCAAGTTGGCAGGATACCATGCAAAAAATCGAGCAAACCACCACGCAACAGTTAATCGAAGTTGCACAAGAAATATTTTCTCCTGAAAATGCTTACATTTTGACATATGAATAAGTAAAAATGGAGAAAAAATGTCAAAAATTGACGTAATTTCACAAAAATTATCATTTTTTAAGCAAATTATTTGGTCGTTTAAGAAAAAAGTAGTACCTTTGCACGCTTTTTCGTCTGTGCGCGTACGCGTATTCCATATTTATACGCGTAGGTGCGCATAGAGAATGATAATTGACAGTTGATAATTGAAAATAATAACAAACAATTATAGCATGAAGCGATTTTACTTTTTAGTAGTCTGCCTGTGCCTGCTTCCGGTAGGATTGTTGGCGCAGATGAAGGTAGAGGGTACTGTGCTTGATGAGAACGGCGAAGGCGCAATCGGCGCTAACGTAGTTGTCTCGGGTACTACCATCGGTACCGTGACAGACTTCGATGGTCAATTTGAGCTTACCGTACCGAACGGAGCAAAGACATTGACCATCTCGTATCTGGGTTACAAGACTGCGACAGTCCCTGTTAAACCCAAAATGAATGTGACACTGGAAACAGAGTCGCAACAGATTCAAGAAGTGGTTGTTCAAGGTATGGTAAAGCAAGACAAGCGCTTGTTCACCGGTGCAGCCACGAAACTGGAAGCCGAAGAAACGATGCTTTCCGGTGTAGCGGATATCAGCCGTTCGTTGGAAGGAAAAGCGGCCGGTGTGAGTGTGCAGAACGTAAGTGGTACGTTCGGTACAGCTCCGAAAATCCGTGTCCGCGGTGCTACTTCTATTTACGGTTCGTCCAAACCGTTGTGGGTGGTGGATGGTGTCGTATTGGAAGACGCTGTGGAAATGAACGCCGACGATCTGTCTTCGGGTGATGCCAAGACGCTGATTGCGAGTGCGATCGCGGGTATCAACGCCGAGGATATTGAGAGTTTCCAGATCTTGAAGGACGGTTCGGCAACCTCTATCTACGGTGCACGTGCTATGGCAGGTGTCATCGTCGTTACCACCAAGAGAGGTCAGGCGGGTTCGTCTCACTTGCAATATACGAGCGAACTTACGTATCGTATGATTCCGTCATATCGCGACTACAACATCTGTAACTCGCAAGAGCAGATGGGTATCTATAAAGAATTGGAGAACAAAGGTTGGTTGGAGTACTCGTCTTTGTCAACGGCAAAGAACTACGGCGTATATGGCAAGATGTACGAGCTGATCGCCGATGGTAAATTGGACAACACCCCTCACGCAAGAAACAATTATCTGCGTGAAGCCGAGTTCCGTAACACGGACTGGTTCGATGAGTTGTTTAACCATACCATTATGCACAACCACTCGCTGTCTTTCCGTACCGGTACAGACCGTGCGAACTTGTACGCTTCGCTTTCCGCAATGCAGGATCCGGGTTGGTACAAAGCCAGCCAGATCTCCCGTTTCACCGGTATGGTGAACGCCAGCTTTGAGTTGTTGCCGAGTGCCAGCAAGCAGAAACTGACCGCGGGTATCAACTTCATGGGTAGTTACCGTAAGCAGACCGCTCCGGGTACTATCTCTTCAAACACTGACCCGATCACCGGTGCAGTAAGCCGTGAGTTCGATATCAACCCGTTCTCATACGCTATGAATACAGCGCGTGTAATGGATCCGAAGGAACATTATCGTCGTAACTATTGCGGTTTCAACATCTCGGAAGAGTTGGATCAGAACTATATTGACGTCAAAGTAACCGACCTGAAGTTCCAGGGCGATTTGAGTTACAAACCCGTTCGTGGTTTGGAGATCAACGCATTGGCTGCAGTACGTTACCAGATGAGCCGCCAGGAGCACAATATCCTGGACGAGAGTAACCAAGCGCGCGCTTACCGTGCGGGTATTGATCCGGAGGATAACACCATTCGTGAGGCGAACTCGTTCCTGTACAAAGATCCGGATAACCCGCTGGCTTTACCGGAGACCGTACTGCCGCAGGGAGGTATTTATGACCTGACGGAGTACTCGCTGTTGTCAGCAGATTTCCGTGCCACGGTTCAGTACAACCGTGACTTGGGTCGTAACGGAGATCATATTATCGGTTTGTTCGGAGGTAGTGAGTTGAACTCGACCGATCGTCAGTACAACTGGTTCCGCGGCTGGGGTTACCAGTACGGTAACGGCGGTGTACCTTATACCGACTACCACTTGTTCAAGCAAATGCAAGAGGAGAACGGTTTGTATTATAGCAACACCTTCACTTTCTACCGCAACTTGGCATTCTTCGCGATGGGTACGTACTCGTACAAAGGCCGCTACACAATTAACGGCGTTATCCGTTATGAGGGAACGAACAAGCTTGGTAAGAGTCTCCAAGCGCGTTGGTTGCCGACTTGGAACGTATCGGGTGCATGGAACGCACACGAGGAACGCTGGTGGGAACCGACCTTCGGCAAAGCATGGACATACGCCAGCCTGAAAGCCAGCTACTCGCTGACCGCTGACCGTGGTCCGTCATGGGTAACGAACTCATTGGCTGTATTCCAGAGTTACAGTCCGTACCGCCCGAGCACGAACGCTTCGGAGACCGGTATTGAGTTGTATGACTTGGAGAACTCCGAGTTGACATATGAGAAGAAGCACGAGTTGAACATCGGTATTGCGTTAGGTTTTGTTGATAACCGCATCAATATTGAGTTCGACTGGTATCGCCGTAATAACTACGACCTTATTGGTTTGGTTCAGACCATGGGTGTAGGTGGTCAGGTAACGAAATACGCAAACGACGCAACGATGAAATCAACCGGTTGCGAGTTCACTTTCTCAACGGTTAACGTGAAGACGAAGAACTTCAAGTGGACAACCGACTGGATTTTCTCTTGGGCAGAGAACAAGATCACCAAACTGGATTCGCGTCCGCAAATCTATGAGTTAGTATCGGGTTCTATCAACTCGCGTCGTCAGGACTATCCGGTAGGAGCTATGTTCTCTATTCCGTTCGCAGGCTTGACCGAGGAAGGTCTTCCTACGTTCTATGTAAACAAAGAGCATACCGTTATTGCCGGCCCGGGTTCGTATGATTTGATTAACTTCCAGGAGTACGAAGATATCGACTGGCTGAAATACGAGGGCGTTGTTGACCCGACTATCACCGGATCGTTCGGTAATACCTTCAGCTGGAAAGGTTTGAAGTTGAACGTCTTCTTCACCTACAGCTTCGGCAATGTACTTCGTTTGGATCCGCTTTGCTATGTATATAGCAGCCAGTACAGCGACTTGACGGCAAGTATGAAAGAAATGAAGAACCGCTGGATGGTTCCGGGCGATGAGCTCATCACCACTATTCCGGCGATTGCCACCAAGCGTCAATATCAGGAGATCAACAACCTCAACTGGGGTTACTCCGCATATAACTATTCCACGGAGCGTGTAGCTAAGGGTGATTTCATCCGCTTGAAGGAATTGTCCCTGAGTTACGACCTTCCGGCTAAGGTGTTCGAAGGCCAGAAAGCTGTTTCGAGCTTCGGCGTCAAAGTGACCGCCACGAACTTATGGTTGGCTTATGCCGACAAGAAGTTGAACGGTCGCGATCCTGAGTTCTACAACTCGGGTGGTGTTAGTTCTCCTAACCCGCGCCAATTTACGCTGACTATTAAATTAGGATTCTAAAATTACGAAACAGATATGAAAAAGAACAATACTATATTACTTGCAGCGCTGACCCTTGTAGCGGTTCTGTTGTCCGGATGTAATTTCCTGGACAAGAACCCGGATATGCGTGCAACTATTGACACCAAGAAGAAAGTGCAGTTGTTGCTCGTCAGCGCCTATACTCCTGCCAGTTTCGGTCCTATCTGTGAGTTCTCATCCGACCAGATAGTAGATAATAACGCGCCGGACAAGACGGGTCACTGTAACTCGCTCAACGCGCTGGACAAGATGTACGATGAGATTTTTGCCTGGGAGCAGATTAAGTCTGACGGAAACCAGGATTCACCGGAATATATCTGGAACGGTTGCTACTCGGCGATTGCCACTTGCAACCATGCGCTGGTAGCGATTGAAGAGTTGGAGAAAAAAGGTATTAACATGGACTGCGAGCGCGGAGAAGCGTTGGTAAGCCGTGCATACCACCACTGGATTCTTGCAAACGTATTCTGCCACACCTGGAAAGATGATGAGCAGAGCAAGAAGGATCTGGGTATCACCTATATGACCGTACCGGAAACAACGGTTGCTCCGCACTATGAGCGCGGTACGCTATATGAGACGTATCAAGGTATTGAGAAAGACTTGGAAGCAGGTCTTCCGCTGATCGACGACAGTTATTTTGCGGTGCCTAAATACCACTTTAATATCCGCGCCGCACATGCGTTCGCCGCACGTTTCTATCTCTATAAGCGCGAATATGAAAAAGTGATCGAGCACGCAGACGCAGTATTGACTACGGACGACAATGCTATTTTGGCAAACCTGTACGATTCGAAGAAAGGTCGTGAGTTGAACGACCCGGAATTGGAACAGTTGTTGTGGATTGATCCGGCAGGCAACTATAACCTGCTGCTCAACACCACGATGTCCCAGGCTTCGTACACCATTATCCCGTCCTATGGCCGTTATCAGCACAACGGAAATGCGAGCGAATACTCCACGCTGGGCGCTGGTCCTTGCTGGAAAGGTCAGTTCCCCGGTTACCCGCTGTGGATGTACAAACAGGAATACGGTTGCTTCTGCGCGAAGTTCCTCTGGTTGTTCGAGTACACGGACAAAGTGAACGGCTACGGCTACTTGCATGGTGTAACACGTGCTTTCACGACGAACGAGACATTGCTCTGCCGTGCAGAGGCAAAAGCGTTCCTCAACGATTTTACGGGTGCAGCCAATGACTTGCGTCTGTGGTGTCAGAGTTACAACTCGAGAGGCAGTATGGATACGCTGGCTAACGGAAATGTAGATCTGACGGAAGCAAAAATCCGTTCGTTCTATAATCCGAGTGCCAATATTAACTTCGTACCGACGCTGCACAACACGGACATCAGTCCTGAGTTTGTTATAACAGAAGATCAAAAGGCGTTTGTACACTGCGTACTGCATTTCCGCCGCATGGAGACTTTGCATGACGGACTCCGCTGGTTCGACCTCAAGCGTTACGGTATCGAGATTACTCACCAACGCGGCAAAGAGCCTTTGCGTACGCTGGTATGGGACGACGACCGCCGTGCGATTCAGTTGCCGCAAAAGGTATTGGTAGCCGGTATGACCGCCAACCCGCGTAACAAACAAGGCGACAATGTAAGTCCGAGTGCAATAGTGATATCTGACGAACCGATTGTAGAAGGCGACAACAATCTTGTAACACTGCCTATTCTGGATATCAAAGATCAAGTGTCAATTCGTAATAATGAGTAAAGTATGAAAAAGTTAAGCTATATATTCCTGTTATGCCTCATCGCATTAGGATTTGCGTCCTGTAAGGATGATCAGTTTACAGAGTCCATTTTTGTGGATCCGGTAGAGGACGAAGACGCTTATACGCGTGAGTTTGACCTGTGGCTCAAGAAATATTTTACGGACAAATACAATGTAGAAGTTCTCTACAAACTGGATGACAACGCTACGGATCCGAGTTATAACATTGTGCCGGTAAGTTTGAGTAAAGCAGATACTGTTGCGCATTTGGCACTGTATTTGTGGTACGATGTTTATGATTCGATTGTAAGTCCGGATTTCTTGAAGGAGTATGGTCCGAAAATGCTTCAGTTTATCGGTTCTCCGATGATCAACGCTGCGCAAGGCACCGAGAAACTCGGATATGCAGAAGGTGGTAACAAGATCACGCTTCTGAAACTGAACGAGATGAAATCGGATGACATCAACCAAATGAACGAGTACATCTTCAAGACGATGCATCACGAGTTCTCCCATATTCTTCACCAGCAGAAGGCTTATCCGAAGGAGTTCGGTTTGATCAACCCGGAGGATTATGACCCGAACCGCTGGCAGGACAGAACGGATAAAGAAGCACGCCAACTCGGCTATATCACCGCTTATGCGAGCAGCCAGACACGTGAGGACTTTGTAGAAACTATTGCCAACTACATCGTCAAAACAGATGCAGACTGGGCAAAAGCGATGGAAGATGCCGGTGAGTACGGCTCAGCCATTATCCTTCAGAAACTGGATATGTGCCGTGCATGGCTTGCTGAGAAATGGGAGATTGATCTGGACGCATTGCATGTAGAAGTACAGAAACGTCAAGAGAACCTCGACTGGGATAACATCATGTCGTTAGGCTTCCTTAACGAATAAAAGAAAGGCAGAAAAGTATGAAAACGAAATATTTATTCATAGGATTAGCGCTCGCGAGCCTGATGTGCGCATGTAGCCGTGACGAGGATAGTCTGTTTGACAAACCCGCTGCGATACGTGCCCAAGAAGCTATCGAGCACGCAAACGAAGTATTATTAGGATCTCCGACCGGCTGGGAAATGCTTTATTTCGCCAACACGGAGAGCCGCGGCTATAATCTGGTTCTTGATTTTCATCCGAACGGATCAGTAAAGATCAGCGCAAAGAACGATCTTACGACCAAGAACAAATTGATGACAGACTCCAATAGTATATGGGTTGTAACATATGACTACGGACCAATTCTGAGCTTCAACACGTTTAATAACGTGCTGCACGCATGGTCGGATCCGGAGCCTGACGGAGACGGATTATTAGGCGACTACGAGTTCTTGATTCTTCGTGCAGAGCCGGAACAAGTGATCCTGAAAGGCAAGAAGCACTCGGGTTACACGATTCTTCGTCCGATGCCTGCCGATATGGAAGAGGAGGAGTATTTTGATGCGTGCAATGCGATGTTCAGCAAGTATTTCGGTGGCGGAAACATCATGACGCTCCAACAAGACACAAACTTGTTCTACCTCCATGACGGTTCGACGGGATTGTTCAACATAACTAAGGTAGGCGAGAAGGCAGCAACTGTTGATCCTGTTCTGTATCCTATCTGCCCGACACTGGACGGTTTTATGATGAGTTACGGCTTCAACGGTATGAAAGACGAGCGCTTGTTCAAATATGACTCTATTTGCTTTAGAGGCGAACAGGGAAGTATCATCAGCGCCGGTAACCTCTATGCTTTGTTCATGACTTATATTGACGTTAACAAAGGCTGGACAGCTAATTTGGATTCTTGTGAAGGTGAGTTTGCAGATGCTACTACGGCGTTCAAGGAAGCACTTGTTACGCTTACAAAAGACAACAATGCCAAGTTGAACAGCGTCGCTATTACGTACCACGACAGTATTAATTACTATGAGGGAGGATACTTGTTACGTCTCAAATACGAGTACAAAGACAAGAAGAAGAAAACCAGTCTGACGGCTGACTACCTCATTGATGTGAAGTCTAACAATAACGAGAATATTGAAATTACGTACTTAAGACCGCACAATGCAACCGCCGAAACATGGTATAATCAGTTACCGGAAATGGCGACATTGGTTAATACGGTGATGAGTACTTTCACATTGGAAGCGGTTGATCCGATTAATCCCGTTGAGGCGTTGAAGATGATAGACGGCAAGTCCACTATCGTTGTGCGAGGTGCAACTAATTTGAAATAACAAACACAAAATATAAACGGAAATCGTGAGATTTCCCATGTATAATTAAAAACATTACAGGTTATGAAAAAGATTTTACTTGTGAGTGCATTAGCAACGGCTATGTTGGCAAATGCAGCAGGTTTGGAGAATGCAAAAATGCGTAATTTTGCTTCAGACTCCAAAAAAATTGAAACGACATCGACTCCGTTCGAATGGAAAGATGCAAAAACCATTATTAAAGAGCACGCTGCCGCACGCGCACCTCAGGCAACTGAGTATGATGCAGCAGACTGGTACGATGTGCCAGGTTCATTCCATCTTGGAATATACGAGGGCTTGGGTGGTTACAGTGTAGCTATTATCCACGTGCCTTACATGGATTCTATTGAGTTTATTAACTACTATGGTCCGACCGACTGGTCATGGAATGGTACTCTTGACACTGAGAATTCAGAAACAGTTGTAATTGCTCCCGCGAGCGTTAATGGCGCATACTATACCCCGGAGACTTCCAACCACGAGTTCAATCCGAAAGAAGCATGGGGAGAAGGATATAAAGATTCCGTATTCCATATTAAAGGAACTCAATATGGTAACGGATGTAGTTACCAGTATGTACTCTGCGCAACTGAGAGCAAATGGTTAAACGGAGAAAACTCCTACATGACGCTTTGTGCTATGCAAACCGACACCTACAACGAACCAGACTATGATGGTTCCGATTTCTGGATGGTAGGTAACTCGAAAGAAACAGGTGATGTATATCTGAATGGTACAGGTGTCCATTTGGCAAAGGGAGATGCTGCAACTGTTGATACGCTTGGTATCCTAGTTGATAACCGTGGAACAATGAAGATTGAGCAAATTCTCTTCCCGATTTACAACGATGGACGTGCAGACGCTGTTAACAAATTTATTCCTGATGGCGCAGAGCTCCGCGTAGCACTCTTCCCGTTGGATGAAGAAGGTATCCATTTCGATGATACAATTGCCAGCACCGTAATGACCAATGCTGATTATGTAAGCGCAGGTGCAGGTTATGAGTGGCTTGGAACCTTGCACGCCAAGTTCCATGAGGTGGATATTTTCGGCACAGAGACAGATGTTCCGGTATGGGTAACCGGTAGTTTCTATCTGCAGTTGACTAACTTCAACGAGACAGGTTGCGACTTCGGTATCTACTCTGATTTCTATTGCCCCACAACTGCAACAACCGTATATCAGCATGACGGTATGTTCAGTTATCATGGACGTGCAACTGCCGGCGGCGGTGCCTATGGTCAGAACTTGGGTATCAGTTTCGACGCTTACTGGCCTACTCTTGTAAACGACACAGCTTGCTATGAACTCCATGCTGATGCCTATGCTGCAGAAGAGGGATACGCTTACTACGGTGAGGATCCTGAGGATATGATTGTATGGTTGCTCTCCAACGTTAACTATGAGGAGTGGACTTATGAAACCGAAGACGAATGGATTGAGCCCGTACTCGCTTCTACCGACTACTGGGAGGAATATGGCGCAATTGCACTTGCATTTGCTGTAGAGAATCTTCCGGAAGGCGAAAGCGGTCGTCGTGGTACTATCATCTTCGAGGCTGATGGTGCAACTGTTGAGTTCACTATTATCCAAGGCGTTGATCCGACCGAAGGTATCGAGGATACGAAAGTTGATGCTAAGTTCAACAACAAGAAATACAATGTTCTTGGTGTAGAAGTTGACGACAACTTCAAGGGTGTTGTAATCCGCAACGGTAAGAAGACTATCGTTCGTTAATAATTAGATAATAATTGAATAGCGAGAGGAAACTCTTGCGGAGCAGCCTGCCGGTTTCGGCGGGCTGCTTTTTTTGTGGAGAAAAGAGGTATAAGAGTCCTATTCTATGAAGAAAGCGAGACACTCCCCCATTTTACCCCACTTTTTATTAAAATGTTAATAAATAGCTTAATATATTGAATTTATGCGTATTATTATACATCTGTTTCTGTAAATATCCTGTTAATAAAACAATTGAAAAATTTTTTTGTGGGGAAATGTGGTGAATATCAAATATTTTTTGTATCTTTGCACCCGAAATTGAAAGTAGTATGCAAACATTTGTAGGAAACATAGAAGGAAGATTAGACGACAAGGGACGGATCTTTGTTCCGGCGGGATATAGGAAGATTTTGGCGGAGGCAGAGAGTAAGCGGATCGTTATGCGTAGAGATACGGATAACGAATGTCTGATGTTCTACCCGGAGCATGTATGGAATGAGAAAGTGGAGGCACTGCGTCAGGCACTGGATGAGTGGGATCCGGAGGATCAGTTGATCTTGATGCAGTTCATGGCAGATGCTGAATACATGGAGATGGACGGCCAAGGTCGTATATTGCTGCAAAAGAAGAACTTGGAGACGATCGGTGCGCAACAAGACGTGCTGTTTGTCGGCATGCTGAACCGCTTTGCGTTATGGGCACCGGAGACGTTTGCAAATAAGCGTTTGAGTCAGACAGAATTGGCGGCACGCTTAAGGGCAAAGATGAAAAAACAGTAGTCAAGTACCGAGACAGGAGCGGGAACAACTAACGAATAACTAACGAACAACTAACGAACAACTAACGCTAACCAGCAGATGGATACGATATACCACATACCGGCGATGTTGAAAGAGACCATCGAAGGGCTCAACGTTCACAAAGAAGGCATCTATGTAGATGTCACGTTTGGCGGCGGTGGGCATTCGAGAGCGATCCTCGAGGCTGGCGCAGGACATCTTTACTCTTTCGATCAGGATATTGAGGCATTCGAGAATGCTATGGCGAATGGCGAATGGCAAATGGCGAATGAGAAAAAACGGTGGACATTTGTGCATAGTAACTTCCGATATCTGCGCAACTGGATGGACTATTACGGAGTGGAACATATAGATGGTCTGTTGGCAGATTTGGGGGTTAGTTTTCATCATTTTGACTGTCCGGAGCGCGGTTTCAGTTTTCGGTTTAGTGCGCCGCTAGATATGCGTATGAACCAAACCGCCAAGCGTACAGCAGCGGATATTGTGAACGGATACAGCGAAGAGGAATTGGCGAAGATTCTGTATCTGTACGGAGAGTTGAAGAACGGAAGGGCGATTGCACGGAATATATGCAAAGCACGGGCACAGAAACCAATTGAGCGGACAGAAGATTTGGTAGCGGCTTCGCGTATTCCGGCAGAGATGAGTAAGGAATTGGCACGGCTGTTTCAGGCATTGCGGATAGAGGTGAACGATGAGATGGGAGCGCTACGGGAGATGTTAGTGGCTGCACGGGATTTGTTAAAGCCCGGAGGACGGATAGCGATATTGACGTACCACTCGTTAGAAGACAGATTAGTGAAGAACTTTTTACGGAGCGGAAACTTGGAGGGAACGATTGAGAAAGATTTCTACGGGAATAACTTGAGTCCGTTTGTGGTGATTGAGAAAGGGCGAGAGGCGAGTGCAGAAGAGGTAGAACGGAATCCGAGAGCAAGGAGTGCGAAACTCCGCGTGGCGGAAAAATTGAGAATTGGAGATTGAAAATTGGAGATTGAAGATTTATGGCTGACGCACATGACATACAAAGTTGGTTGAACGGAGACAAACTTCGCAGCAAGCGATTCAGGGAACAATATCCGTTGATCGCACTTATTGTGGGGTTGGTTTTTCTGTATATCCTAACGGGGTATCAGGCAGCAAAGCAACAACACAGGTTGACGGACACCAAGAAGGAGATGTTAGATGCCAAGTTCCGGTATATGACCATTAGTGCGCAGTTGACGAGTACGACCAAACAGAGCCAGATTGCAGCGGAACTGAAAGCAGTTGGTAGTAAATTAGAGGAAAACACTATACCACCAACTAAAGTTGGCGGTAATTGAAGATTAAAGATTGAAAATTGAAGATTTTTATGTCTGACGAGCAAAGAAATACGGTGTGGCGATTCGCGATCATCTTTATAGTGATTGCGCTGGGGTTTGTGGCTGTGCTCGCCAAGATTATATATATTCAGGCTGTAGAGCGCGAGGAGTGGTTGAAAGTGGCAGAGCGACAAGTGCCGACGATTAAGCCGATAAAGGCGACTCGCGGGAATATTTTAGATTGTAACGGTCAGTTGTTGGCTTCGAGCATGCCACAATATTATATGTACATGGACACGCGCGTGGAGGCGTTGCATCTGAATGACGGTCGTCTGCTGCGTGACAACATTGACAGTTTGGCGCTGGATTTGGAACGAATCGTAGGCGGTATGTCGATGGAAGAGTACCGTGCACGAATTATGCAAGCCTGGCGCAAAGGCGAGAAGCGTCTTCGTGTGTGCGACAAACGCATCAATTACCTAGAGCGTCAGGCGCTGGAGCAGAACGGGTTGATCAAGAAAGGCAAGTACAAAAGCGGTATTTTCTTTGAGGATCAGTACCGGCGCATCAAACCATACGGTCTGTTGGCGAGCCGAACGATAGGCAGTATCTACGGCGAAGGAGGTCAAGGTAACTCGGGTTTGGAGAAAGGGTTTGACAAAGAGTTACGCGGCGAGGACGGTATTAGCAGTATTCAGAAGATAGGCGGTCGTTATGAGTCGGTGACGATAGAGGAAGCGAAAGACGGCGTAGATGTAGTGACGACCATTGACGCGAACCTTCAGGACATCGTGGAGAATGCGCTGTTGAACAAGACAAAAGAGCGTAACGCCAAATGGGGTTGTTGTATTCTGATGGAGACGCAAACCGGTTACATCCGCGCGATTGCCAACATAGACCGCACGAAAGAAGGCGAGTACTACGAGTCGCAAAACCACGCTGTGCAGCGTGTAGAGCCGGGTTCGACATTCAAGACGATTGCGCTGGTAGCGGCTTTGGACGACGGGAGAGTGAACATAGACGACACGATCACTATTACAAAGAAGCCGTGGAGTTATATGGGCAAATCGAAACACACCGATGCCCACCCGATGGACACTATGCTGACTGTTCGTTCGGCGCTTGCTGTTTCTTCGAATATAGCACTTGCGAAAATCATCACCAGCAGTTATGAGGGTTCGGCAAAGAAGTTCGTGCGGCGAATAGAGAAAATGGGCTTGACGGACAGCGTTTATTGTGAGATTCCCGGCGCAGACAAAGCGCGTATTGAAGTGCCGAACGACACCGTGACGCTGAGTAAGATGGCTTACGGCTATTCGGTGGAGTTGAGTCCGATGCAGATTTTGATGTTCTACAACGCGATTGCGAACAACGGGCGGATGATGCGACCGATGTTAGTGACCTCTATTCAGGAAGACGGCAAAACGGAAAAGACATTCAAACCGGAAGTGGTGAAATCCTCTATTTGCAGCCGCAAGACGCTGGAGGATATCCGAAGCGCACTGCACGATGTGGTATGGGATGATCATTTGGGTACAGCGGCGAAGAAGAAATGGATAGGCAAGAAGGCGCAGAGCGACTTGGTACATATAGCAGGCAAGACAGGAACGGCGCAGTTGTTTTTGCGTGGGAAAGGTTACTCGGGCAAGAACCACCGTATGACATTTGTGGGGTATTTTCCGGAAGAGAACCCGCGTTATACCTGTATTTGTATGATTGAGGATCCCAAGTATCCGTACGACGCCGGTATGGACTGCGGTGCGGCGGTGCGTATTATCGCCGAACGAACGATGGCGTACACGGGATGCTATGTGTATGAAAACGGAGAACGCAAATTAGAGAAACGATGATACTAAGCGAATTATTAAGCGTCATAGAGCCGATAGAGGTTCTCGGGCGAACGGACAAGGAGATCAAGGGTTTGCATTTTGACAGCCGCAAGATCGGCGAAGGCGACCTGTTTGTTGCACAAGTCGGCACAGCAGTAGATGGACATACTTTCATTGATGGTTGTGTCGGCAAAGGTGCGGCGGCGATCGTACTTTCTGACCGAAAGTACTTAGGCGAAAGAGTAATGGCGAATGGCGAAAGCTCTGCTACTTATATTCTGGTGGAAAATACAGATAAGGCGTTGGGTCTGTTGGCGAGCAAGTGGTTCGGAGAGCCGAGCAAGGCATTGACGCTGGTAGGTGTAACGGGCACGAACGGCAAGACGACGATTGCGACCTTATTATATAAACTCGTGCGCGCGCTCGGACACAAAGCAGGTCTGCTGTCCACTGTGGTCAATTATATCGAAGACGAAGCGGTGCCTGCGACGCACACGACACCGGACGCAATCGAGTTGAACGGGCTGCTGAGAAGGATGGTAGATGCCGGTTGCGAGTACGCGTTCATGGAGGTGAGCAGCCACGCGATAGCGCAGGAACGGGTTGCAGGGTTGGATTTCGACGGGGCGCTGTTCACGAATCTGACGCGGGATCATATCGACTACCATAAGACATTTGACAACTACCGCGACACGAAGAAACGGCTGTTCGACGGCTTGAAGAAGAGTGCGTTTGCGGTAACGAACAAAGACGACAAGAACGGGTTAGTTATGACGCAGAACTGCAAGGCTTCGGTACGCACCTACTCCACCCGCTCGCTGGCGGATTACAAGGCACAGATCTTAGAGGAAGGATTTGAGGGTATGCTGCTGAACATGAACGGGAAAGAGGTGTTTGTGCCGTTAGTGGGTCGGTTTAACGTAAGCAATCTGCTGTGTATCTACGGCGCGGCGCTGAACCTCGGGTTCGATGAGTTGGATGTGCTGCGCGTGCTGAGTACGTTGAAGCCGGTGAACGGCCGTTTTGAGACGATTCATAGCGAAAAAGGCTGGACGGCGATTGTGGATTACGCCCATACACCTGATGCGGTGGATAATGTCATTCAGACTATACGGGAAATCAAGAAAGAAGGCGCTAAACTGATTACAGTGGTTGGGTGTGGCGGAAACAGGGATAAGGGTAAACGACCGATGATGGCGCAGATTGCGAAGAAAGGCAGCGAGCAGTTGATTCTGACAAGTGATAATCCGCGCGACGAGGAGCCGCAGGATATACTGAACGACATGAAAGCGGGTCTGACGGAAGAGGAATTGCGGAGTACGCTGGTGATTGAAGACCGCGCGGCGGCGATCCAGACAGCGTGCACGTTAGCGCAGAAAGGAGACGTTATTCTTGTTGCCGGAAAGGGTCACGAAGACTACCAAATCATCAAGGGAGTGAAACATCATTTTGATGACCACGAACAAGTACGAAAGTACTGTTAAACTGTTAAATTGTTAAACCGTTAAATTGTTATGATATATCACTTATTTGATTATTTGACGACGGCGTACGGTCATATGTCGGGTGCGCGTCTGCTGACGTATATCTCGTTCCGGGCTATTACGGCAGGGATTATTGCGCTGTGTATGAGTATATGGTTCGGCAAATGGTTTATCCATTACATGAAACGCCATAACATCAGCGAGACACAGCGCGACGAGAAGACCGACCCGTTCAATGTGGGCAAGAAGGGTGTTCCGACGATGGGAGGTTTGGTTGTTATTGCGGCGGTGTTGGTGCCTTGTCTGCTGTTAGGCAAGTTGACGAACGTATATATGATTCTGATGCTTGCAACGACGCTTCTCATGGGCGCTCTGGGGTTTGCAGACGACTATATCAAGACTTTCAAGAAGAACAAAGAGGGTCTGAACGGTTGGGTGAAGATAGGCGGTCAAGTGGCGCTGGGACTGATTGTGGGTCTGACACTGCGTTTCTGTCCAGCGGTGTCGATGAATGAAGTGGTAACAAGTCATATTGAGAATAACGTGGTGGTCGTTGAGAAGACGCCGGAGATCAAGTCCACGCAGACCACGATTCCGTTTGTCAAACACCATAACTTCAATTACGCGGATTTGTTCAGTTGGCTCGGCGAAGAGAATAAATACCGTGCAGGGTGGATTTTCTTCGTGCTGTTGACTGTGTTTGTTGTGGCAGCTGTCAGTAACGGAGCGAACCTGAATGACGGTATGGACGGTATGTGTGCGGGCAATTCGGCGATTATGGGTATAGCGCTGTTAGTGCTGGCCTATACGAGCGGTAGTGTCGTTTGGGCAGAGTATTTCGACGTGATGTATATCCCGGGTTCGGAAGAGCTGGTAGTGTTCCTTGCGTCGTTCGTAGGTGCGCTGGTCGGCTATTTGTGGTGGAACGGTTTCCCTGCGCAGGTATTCCTGGGCGATACGGGTAGTCTGACGGTAGGCGGCATCATCGGTGTGTGCGCGATGATTATTCACAAAGAGTTGATGATTCCGGTGCTCTGCGGCGTATTCCTGATGGAAAGTATCAGTGTTATTTTGCAGACGCAGGTCTATAAATTCAATAAGAAACGCGGCGCGCACGTGCGTGTGTTCAAGCGTGCTCCGCTGCATGACCATTTCCGCACGAGTGTGGAGCAAGTGTTGAAGAACGATCCTACCTGTTCGATTTTCTTCAAAGGCAGTAACGAATTGCATCACGAGACGAAGATCGTATTGCGTTTCTGTATCGTGACGCTTATTTTGGCAGCAGTGACCATATTGACATTGAAAATAAGATAAATATGAGACGGATTGTAGTATTAGGCGCAGGCGAGAGTGGTAGCGGCGCTGCTATTCTGGCGAAGGAAAAAGGCTTTGATGTGTTCGTGAGCGATTGCGGCACAATCAGCGAGCCTTACCGTGCGTTGTTGGATCAGAACGGCGTATCTTGGGAAGACGGCAAGCATTCGGAGGAATTGATTCTGAACGCCGACGAGGTAGTCAAGTCTCCGGGAATTCCGTTGACTGCACCGCTGATCCAGAAATTGCAGGCGCAGGGCACACCGATCATTTCGGAGATTGAGTTTGCGTCACGCTATACGCACGCAAAGATGATCTGTATCACGGGTTCGAACGGCAAAACGACCACTACGTCGCTCATTTACTATATTCTGCGGCAAGCGGGACTGAACGTTGGTTTGGCAGGAAATATCGGTAATTCGCTGGCGTTGCAAGTAGCCCATGAAGACCATGACTACTATGTGATCGAGCTCAGTTCGTTCCAGTTGGACAACATGTACGATTTCAAGGCCGATATCGCCATTTTGCTTAATATCACGCCGGATCATCTGGATCGCTATGATTTCAAGTTCCAGAATTATATTGATGCCAAGTTCCGCATCACACGAAACCAGACAGCGGACGATGCGTTCATCTACTGGGCGGAGGATCCGATTATTGATCGGGAGATGAAGAAAATTCAGTTGGGTGCGACGCTCTATCCGTACGGTTTCAGTGTTCCGAATCCGCTGCCGTTAGGGGAAGAGGAGTTGGCGCTGAAGGGTCGGCATAACGTGCTCAATTCGATGGCAGCAACGATTGCGGCGAATGTAGTGGGCATCAAGAAAGAGGTTATTCGCGAGAGTCTGAAAACGTTCCAGGGCGTAGAGCATCGCTTGCAGTATGTAGCGACCGTGCGTGGCGTGAGATGGATCAATGACAGCAAAGCAACCAACGTGAACAGTTGCTGGTACGCGCTGGAGAGTATGACTACGCCCACCGTGCTGATTCTCGGCGGTAAAGACAAGGGAAACGACTACAGCGAGATAGACGAGTTAGTAAAAGCGAAATGTCATACCTTAGTGTTCATGGGTCTGCACAACGAGAAACTGCACGAGCATTTTGACGGATTCGGGTTAAAAATTATCGACACCGATAACTTGCACGATGCTATTCAAGGGGCGCATAACGCGGCACACGAAGGCGATACGGTACTATTGAGTCCGTGTTGCGCGAGCTTCGATTTGTTCAAGAGTTATGAAGACCGCGGCGAGCAATTTATGAACGCCGTTCGAAATCTATGAAACTGAATTTCAACAATATTGACCGCACGTTTTGGGGATTGTACATCGCCCTGATCATCGTGGCTGTTATTGCGCTATTCTCTGCGTCGAGTACGCTGGTGTATATGCATCATTCCGCGTTGGGGCCTATCGGTCAGCAGATGTTTTTCATCGTATTAGGTCTTATTGCTGCGTTCGGAATCCAATATATTCCTTCTTATTGGGTGCGGTTTGGCGGATATGCACTGCTGGTAATCAGCACGTTACTGGTCTATTCGACAATGATCCCGGGCAATCCGCTGGTGGTCACTATCAACGGAGCCGCGCGCTGGGTGCGTATTGCCGGCGTCACTTTTCAACCTTCCGAGTTGGCAAAGTTGTCGCTTATCATTGTGGTGGCAGACCAGTTAGCGCGTATCCGTACGGAGGCGGACAAACAGAAGTATTTCTATCGAACGCTTGTGATCTCTGCGGTCGTTATGCTGCCCGTAATGGCTTCGAACCTGTCCACGGCGGTACTTATCGGTCTGATTATATTCTGTTTGTGGATTCTGGCACGTATTCCGTGGAAGTACACGCTGTCTGTGGTAGGCATAGCTGTTGTGGCGTTGGTGTTGGGATACTGTATTGTGGAGTTCGGGTTTGTTCGTCCGAAGCGCGAGATGCACGGACCGTTCAAACGTGCGACTACTTGGGTGGCACGTATCGACCGACATTTCGAACATGAAGAGGGTTCCAAGTACGTACTGACAGACGATAATATCCAAGAGGTTTATGCGGCTGTAGCGATTGCTCGCGGCGGTACATCTCCTTTGGGTGTGTTGCCCGGTAACAGCAAGGAGAGAGACTATTTGCCGTTGGCTTTTGCGGACTATATCTTCGCGATTATTGTGGAAGAATCCGGTGTGCTCGGTGCAGGATTTCTGATCTTTCTGTATTTAGCTATTCTTTTCCGCGCGTGCAATGTTTCGAGCCGTTATTCGGATATGCCCGCCATGCTGATGACGATGGGTTTGGCACTGATGATCACGTGCCAGGCATTGATTTCGATGCTTGTGGCAGTAGGTTTGGGACCTGTTACGGGTCAGCCGTTACCGCTCATTAGTCGAGGCGGTACGTCGGTACTGATTACGTCAATTTATTTCGGTATTATGATGGGGGTCAGTCGTGAACAGATTGAGTTGCGCGAACGCGTACAAGTGACGATAGACGAGAGCCTGGATGACGCTCCTATTGTTACATTGGAATAAAAATGTGGAAAAATTGACGATTTTAGCGTAAAAAGGGGCACAATATTGCTCCTTTTTTCATATATGCTTGCATATATGGATTTTTTTTTGTAATTTTGCGCGCTTTTTGTGAGGTAATATGAAAATAGCAATTATCGGATACGGAAAGATGGGGCATATGATTAAAGAAATTGCCCTGAGTAGAGGTCACGAGATCGTGGCACGTATTGATGCGGGTGATGCGTTCGATTTGCAGGGCGCAGATGTAGCGATTGAGTTCACTACTCCGCTGACTGCGAAGGATAATATTTTACGCGCGTGGGCGCAAGGCGTGCCTGTGGTGTGCGGTACAACCGGTTGGGATGCCGCGACGCTGATGGAAGAGGACAAACGGATTCATAAGCAGGCTATGCTGATTTGGAAAAGTAATTTCTCCGTAGGCGTCAATATATTCTTTGAACTCAACAAAGAGTTAGCCTCAGCGATGAAGGCGCAGCCGCAGTACACACCAAGTATTACCGAGACGCATCATATTCATAAACTGGATAAGCCGAGTGGTACTGCTAAGACATTAGCTGAACAGATTGGCACGAATGTTGCTATTGAAAGCATTCGTGAAGGCGAAGTGCCCGGCACGCATGTAGTAACTTGGGACAGCGAAGAGGATACGATCATTATTACGCATATTGCGAAAGGACGCAGAGGTTTTGCATTAGGAGCCGTTTTGGCAGCAGAAAATTTAGTATGAAAAGTTTTCAAGATAGAATCAATGAGACGACGCGTGGAGGATGGATTCGCGCAGGAGTGTGGAGTGCGCTGTATATAGCGTTTGTGATTTGGGTAGCATGGGGCGATTGGAGCAGTCTGGGTTGGCTGGCGTTGCTGCCGCTGATCGTAGATGCGTTCACGACGAAATACATCAACTACGGCTGGTGGCGCAAGTACAAGGATACGAAGCCGGCGCTGTACACCGTGTGCAGTTGGATAGATGCCATCGTTTTTGCGTTAGTGGCGGTTTATTTCATTAATCTGTACATTTTCCAAAACTACCAGATTCCGAGTTCGAGTCTGGAGAAGACGCTGCGCGTGGGTGATTTTCTGTATGTAAGCAAGATGGCTTACGGTGCGCGCGTGCCGCAGACACCGTTGTCAATGCCACTGGTTCAGCACACAATGCCGAACTGGCTGGGCGGCGGCAAGAGTTATCTGGACAAACCGCATTGGGAGTACAAGCGTCTGGCAGGTTGGACCAGCCCGCAGAAAGGCGATATCGTGGTGTTTAACTTCCCCGCAGGCGACACGGTATGTACCAAAATGCAGAATCCGGATTATTACACGCTCAAGTACTATTACGGTGAGGCACTTATCCACGCGCGCAAAGATGTTTTCGGCGAGATCGTGACGCGGCCTGTGGACAGACGGGAGAACTACGTCAAACGTTGTGTAGGCGAACCGGGAGACTCGCTGAAAATCGTGGACAATACGATTTGGACAATGGACAATGGACAATGGACAATGGAACCAGAGCGAGAGGGGTTGCAGTTCAACTACTTCGTGCGCACGGACGGACATCTGTTGAGTGCAAAGTATCTGGAGAAAATAGGCATCAGCATTGAAGACCGTGTGCAAGTAGATGCCCAAACATGGCATTTCCCGTTAACACAAGCAATGAAAGCAGAGTTGGAGAAGAATCCGCATGTGTTGGCGATAGAGATTGAACCCGAGGACCGTGGCGGCGCTGTGTATCCGCTGGGACACAATGATTGGAGTCGTGACAATTACGGACCGATTTATATTCCGCGGAAAGGCGATAAGGTGCTTATTACCGAGGAGAACTATTGGCTCTACAAGCGCATTGCTGACGCGTATGAATTCAAACAGATGAAAGTAGGCGAGGAATATGAGTTCGAGATGGACTACTATTGGATGCAAGGTGACAATCGTCATAAGAGTGCAGACAGCCGTTATTGGGGTTTTGTGCCAGAGGATCATATCGTCGGCCGGCCGGTGTTCATCTGGTTGAGCGTGGACAAAGACAAGAAGTCAATCCGTTGGAACCGTTTGGGCAATAAAGCGACAGGAAGATGATTTTACCTACCGCATATCTGCCTCCGCTGTCGTACGTACAGGCGCTGATGAGCGAACCGGCTACGATCGAACAGATGGAGAGTTTTGAGAAACAGACGTTTCGCAATCGATGCCTGATAAGAGGGGTTACGGGTTACGGGGTACAGGTTACGGGAACGAATAGCGAATATATTCGATTGACTGTGCCGGTGAAGAAAGTGGAGCATAAACAATTGACGCGCGATATACAGATCAGTTATCAGACGAGATGGCAACACCAACACTGGATCACACTGGTGAGCGCCTACCAACACACGCCGTATTTTATGTACTTTGCCGACTACTTGCGGCCGTTCTATGAAAAGGAGTACAAATGGCTACTAGATTTGAATGATGAGTTGAACGCGACATTGGTAGCTCTATTAAAAAAAGAGCGTCCGCAAAGAGTTATAACAAGTTCGCGCTCTTTGGATTGGAGCGGACAGATTTGGACAGACAAACATCCGTGGCAGACGGAAATAAGCGTGCTGGACACGTTGTTTGAAGATTGAAGATTGGAGATTGAAGAATGAAAGAGATTGATTGGAGTACATTAGGTTTTCATTATACCGAACCGGAGTATATTGTCCGGTCGGCATATCACAATGGTGTATGGGAAGAACCATACGCCACAAAAGACAAGTTCCTGCATCTGCATGTGTCGGCCACTTGTCTGCAATACGGTCAAGAGGCATTTGAGGGTTTGAAGGCTTTTCGTGGCGTGGACGGCAAGATCCGTATTTTCCGTTGGCGGGAAAACGCAAAACGAATGGCGAAGAGTGCGGAGGGACTGTATATGGCGCCCGTGCCGGAGGAGTTGTTCGGCAAAGCAATCCGGTTGGCATTGGAGAAGAATATTGATTTTGTACCGCCTTACGGCACAGGAGCAACACTCTATTTCCGGCCGCTGCTGATCGGTACAACGCCGCGTCTGGGTGTAGGTCCGGGGCAGGATTTTGAGTTCATCGTTATCCCATCGCCTATCGGTCCGTACTACCCGGGTAAGTTCCACTGCACGACGTTCATCGTTAACCGTCATGTGGACAGAGCGGCTCCGTTTGGCACTGGACAGTTCAAAGTGGGCGGCAACTACGCAGCGTCGTTCCGTGCGACAGAAGCGGCTCACGCGCTGGGATACGACTGTTTGTTCCTGGATTCCAAGCAACATAAGTATATCGACGAGTGCTCTGCGGCGAATTTCATCGGGATCAAAAAGGTTACAGGTTACGGGTTACAGGTTACGGGATATGAATACCTGACGCCGCGAAGCAGTGCTATTTTGCCGAGTATCACGAATGACAGCTTGATGACGTTGGCACGGGAGAAGGGATTGAAAGTGACGCGGCGGCATATACGGCTGGAGGAATTGAGTGAGATGAGCGAAGCCGCAGCTTGCGGTACTGCCTGTGTGATCTCGCCGATAGACAAAGTGCTGGATCCGGAGAAGAACAAGGTTTATCACCTGAGCGACGAACCCGGGCCGGTACTGACCGATTTGTACCACGCGCTACGGGATATACAGTTCGGCAGGGCAGAAGACAGGCACGGATGGTGTACAATTATTGAAGATTGAAAATTGAAGATTTAAAATTTTATAGTTTATGTTTAAAAATCAACCAAAAGGACTTTTTGCGCTCGCGCTGGCGAATACAGGTGAGCGTTTCGGCTACTACACGATGTTAGCCGTGTTCGCGCTGTTCTTGCGCGCTAATTTCGGTCTGTCGGCAGATGCTGCCAGCCGTATCTACGCCGGTTTTCTGGCATTCGTTTATTTCCTGCCGCTGATTGGTGGTATGATTGCAGACAAGATCGGTTACGGACGTTGCGTGACAATCGGTATTTTTGTGATGTTCCTCGGCTATATCTGCCTTGCGTTCCCATTGGGCGGTGGCAGTTTTGCGATGGGTGTCATGTTGTTTGCATTGTTGCTAATCAGTTTCGGAACGGGACTTTTTAAGGGCAACTTGCAAGTGATGGTAGGTAATCTGTACGACGATCCCAAGTACGCCGACCGCCGCGATGCGGCTTTCTCGCTGTTCTACATGGCGATTAATATCGGCGCTATGTTCGCTCCGACCGCAGCTGTGAAAATCATGGCTTGGGCGCAAGAGGCGTTAGGTTACAGTGTGAATGACAGTTACCATTTTGCGTTCATGGTGGCATGTGCGTCGCTGGTATTGAGTATTGCTATTTATTATGCTTGCCGTCCGTGGTTCCGGCATGTAGAGCACTCGGTTAAGCAGGCAGCCAAGAACAACGAGAAAGTGGAAGAACTGACACCGGAGCAGACAAAGAAACGTATTGTGGCATTGTGTCTGGTGTTTACCGTCGTGCTGTTCTTCTGGATGGCATTCCACCAGAACGGACTGACGCTGACCTTCTTTGCTGACGAGTTTGTCAATCCGATCGTTTCGGGTGCGCAGACGATGGCATTCGATATCTGGAACTTGGTAGCTGTAGCTATTCTGGTATATGCCGTATTCGGTATTTTCGGTGACAGTTCACGTCAGGCCAAGATGGCATGGTTCCTGGTGAGCCTTCTCGGTGTCGGTTTCCTGGTTTATAAATTCATCAGCCACCCGGCTGAAATTGGTATTGCCGCTCCTATCTTCCAGCAGTTTAACCCCTTCTATGTAGTAGCCCTGACGCCGGTTAGTATGGCTATCTTCGGTGCCTTATCCAAGAAAGGCAAAGAGCCGAGTGCCCCGCGCAAGATTGCGTACGGTATGGTTGTTGCAGCCGCAGCGTACGTATTGATGGCTGTTTGCTCTATCGGTCTGCTTACGCCTGCGCAGCAGGAGTTGGCACGTGTGAGCGGAGATCCGACCTTCGTAAACGCTAATGTACTCATCTATACTTATCTGATCCTGACTTTCGGCGAGTTGCTGCTCAGCCCGATGGGTATCTCGTTCGTCAGCAAAGTGGCTCCTCCGAAATACAAAGGTATGATGATGGGCGGCTGGTTCGTTGCTACCGCCATCGGTAACTACCTCGTACGTATCGGCGGCAAACTATGGGGCGATATACCTTTGTGGATCGTTTGGAGCGTATTTGTAGGCGTATGTATCGTGGCTGCTATCTTCATGTTCTCTATTATGAAGAAATTGGAAGAAGCAACGAAATAAGGTACCATTTGTTCATTTACCATGTATAATTTATATGGAAGAAGTAATCAAATATTTTGAATCGCTGGAGGCGCGTATTGCGGCGTTGGAGGCACGCGTGGAACGGTTGGAGAAAGGCCAACAGGTTACAGCGGACAGTTTCCAGGAGTTAAGTGCTCACTCTCTTCAAATGAACGAACATATCTTGAGCATCAAGGCTATTTTGGAAGAAGCACAAGAGAAAGGAGAACTGTTCATTGAGCACGAACCGGCAGCCGAGCCGGAGCCTCAGCCCGAACCGGTTGTAGAGGAAGAGCTTGTTGCAGAGGAGGAGCCTGTTGTAGAAGAGGAGCCTGTTGTAGAAGAGGAGCCTGCTAAAGAGCCTCAGCCCGAACCGGTAGTGGAAGAAGAAGTGAGCTCGCCGAATGCCGTGTTGTACGGCAAGGCAGTCGATGATATTCGTCAGGCTATTTCGTTGGGGGATCGCTTCTTGTACCAACGCGAGTTGTTCAGTCAGAATGCTGAACTGATGCAGCGCACACTCAACAAACTGAACGAGATGCATTCGTTCAATGAGGCGCTGGAGTATATCAGTTCTAATTTCCACTGGGACACCGAGAGCAATACGTATCAGCAGTTCCTTGTGACCTTGCACCGCCGATTTGGTTAAACCGTTAAACTGTTAAATCGTTAAACTGTTAGGATGTTATATATCGTTCCCACACCGGTCGGCAATCTGCAAGACATGACGTTCCGCGCGATAGACGTGCTGAAGTCTGTGGATTTGATTTTGGCGGAAGATACCCGTACCAGCGGTGTGCTGCTGCAGCATTTCGATATCCATACGCCGCTCAAGAGCCACCATAAGTTCAACGAGCACGAGACAAGTGCGGATATCGTAGAACGGCTGAAGGCGGGTGCGAATATTGCATTGATCTCCGATGCCGGCACACCGGGTATCAGCGACCCCGGGTTCTTCCTGGTACGTGCTGCCGCTGAAGCGGATATTGAGATACAGTGCCTTCCGGGTGCTACGGCTTTTGTGCCGGCACTCGTGGACAGCGGACTGCCCAATAATCATTTTTACTTCGAAGGTTTCTTGCCGCAGAAGAAAGGCAGGCAGACACGTTTGCAGTACTTGGCGCAACTGGATCAGACGTTCATCGTGTATGAATCGCCGTTCCGGTTGGTCAAGACGCTGGAGCAGTTGGCAGCAGTGTGCGGCGAGGAACGCAAAGCGAGTGTAAGCCGTGAGATCAGCAAAATGCACGAGGAGACAGTCCGAGGGACATTAGCGGAACTCATCGCGCATTTCAAAGAAAAAGCACCGAAAGGGGAAATCGTAGTCTGCGTGGCAGGCATTGAAGATTGAAGATTGGAAATTGAAGATTTGATTTATGTCTGAGATGAAATCCTTGGCGAAGGACACCGCCATTTACGGATTAAGCAGTATTATCGGTAAGTTCCTGAACTACCTATTAGTCCCGCTCTACACCTACGCGCTGGCGCGGGTGGATGATTATGGTATTGTGACCAATATCTATGCGTGGACAGCGTTATTGCTGGTATTGCTCACGTATGGTATGGAGACAGGGTTCTTCCGTTATGCCA
>Ga0310690_10000641_pt1 | contig 71560 bp, 114 predicted proteins | sample AusTroGonzalo_MG_2_FD_207661 | JGI IMG/M metagenome (GOLD analysis project Ga0310690, IMG submission 207661) | Bovine rumen microbial communities from tropical cattle in Woodstock, Queensland, Australia - Gonzalo_04 (v2) (version 2) | ecosystem: Host-associated > Mammals > Digestive system >...
ATGATACTGCTGCTTGGAAAGAAAATACTCTAAACGGTAGAATATTTACATATGATGAAACAGCTCCAAAAGCAACTATATAGGATTTGAGCTTGTTGGATATTTTCTGTGATGATTATGATTTGGAAAATCATTTTAAGAATAATATTCAGACTACATTAACAGAAAAAACATATCCAATTTTATCCGGTCAGTTATTTGTTAATAATGCAAATGGCCAAGCAATTAATGAGTTACATTTAACAAATAAATATAACTCTCATTGGCCAGATTTAATAATCCGTGCGGATAAGGTCGAAGAGGCTCCAGCGATTAAATATGTTGAAATTGAAGCATCTACTGGAAAAGAAAAGCAGATTGATATTAAATATTCTGAAGATAACAAGCTTGTCTTGACAGATAAGCCTGCCCCAAGTAGAGTACATTTTGATTTCTTGGGGTGGAGCCCAGATAAGCCTGGTACAACAGATAATCCAACATTTTATGTTGTTTTAGAAAATAATCAATGGGTTTTAACTCCGGAAGGAGAAGCTGATACAATACCAAGCAACACTAATACAAGAATTTTATATGCAATTTTTGTACCTCATGCTTATTCAGCTATATTTGATTTTGATAATGGAACTTCGCCGATGGAAATTACAACCACTTGGGAAGCTGGAAAACTTGGTTTAAATAAGCCAACAATTTATCCATATAAGCCATATCCGTATGGAGACAATGAAATGACTCCTTTTAATGTTAAAGGATTGTACAGAACATATACATTTAAGGGATGGGCATACGCAGGAGATGAAGAATAGACAATTTAGAGACTGGATATCTTACCCCCTGACCACAATTATAGCTTTATTGCCATATATGAAGATATGGATGTTCATAATCCTGAGAGTGTTATTAGTCTAGAATATCTTGAATATGAATTGAATAATGATGGTGAGTACAATATCGGATTAAATACAGACTATACATTAACTGGAAAAGTTGTTTTACCGACTCATATTAATAGTATACCTGTCGCATAGTTAGGAAGTAGTTCTGGTTTACATTTCCACAATGAAAATCATTAGATTACTCATATATTCTTCGCTGGCGGGACTCCTTAGTTAAAATCTATTAATAGAGAGTGCTTCCGTTGTTAGAATGCAAATGCATCAACATTAAAATATATTGAGCCTGTTCCAACTTGTACCAGTATCGGCGCCTCCGCTTTCTATTCTTGTCAATATATATATCCAGAATGCTTAACATAGCTTATTGATTATGCCAGAGCATTTATTGGTTCAAGCGCCTTTTATAGAGTTGGTAAAGATTCTATAACAGTTCCTGGTGGATCTTTCAGCAGTCTTGCAAATCTTGCTTTCTAGGGCTGGGGATTTGCAACTGATTTAACTATTGGTAGTATGGAAAATCCAACCGATCTATATAGTATGATAGGAACAAATGCCCTTGGTTCTGATATATTTAGTGGTATAGCAAGTATGACCGGTGGAGGGATTCTTAATTCTCTTCATATTTATATTAGCGCAGATCATGTTGATGACAGAGATAGTTTATTAGATGCAATTGGCTTGGATAATCATTAGTCATTAATGGTGCTCAATGATTTAAATGCTAGTTACTCTTGGATAGTTGTAAATAGTTAAAGGAGAGATAATAATGACAAAACAAGTGTTATATAAATATCTTGGGACAAATGGAGTTATTGAATCTCCTATTCATCTTGAAGATATTTATTATGTAAGAGTTAATGTTTTATCTGCTGAAAAGGGAAAAATTCTTACCGATGGAATAACTCGTAAAAAAGTAGTTCGATGCGCAGATGAAGAGGTTGAAAAATGGGTAGAAATTGTTGACAAAGGTCAAAATTGATTATTCTTATAGAATATATTTTTAAGTATAGTGACTAAAAGACAATGTCTTTTAGTCACTATACAAAACTATAAAGAAAGGATGACAAGGCTGAATGATTACATATATTAATGATAAAAATGCTCTTGATTATCAGATATTATTTGGTAAAGCAGTTGGTGTACTAAAAGATCCTAATAATCGTCCAGAGTCAATAGGGCGCTCTCTTGAAGCCAATGGTTTAACCTGGGATGATTTCCAAATTGGTTCCTTAAATGAGTATTTTGCTTATTTGCAAGATATATTGGCTATATTTAATAAGCCAAAACCAACTGATCAAGATTTAGAAAAGCAGGCATTCTTTGTAAGACTTCCACTTGACGAAGACGTATTTGCAATAGATGCTGATAAGCGTTCTATTTCTGTTCCATCAACTTTTGCTCGTTATGGCATCGGTGTTCAAGGCGACGAAATCGCTGAAGTTTTATATTTTACCATTGATAGATATTTTGATTCTCAGGATTTAGCAAATAATGATGTTCAAATCGCTATTCAGTGGGAAGCAAAAGATGCAAATAAGCAAACAATTACAGGCTTCTCTAAGCATTTTGGCAAGGATATTGAATCTGAACCTGGAAAAATCATTTTTGGATGGCCTATTTCTCATGAATTAACTCAGACTAATGGTACAATTAAATTTGCTGTTCGTTTCTATATTGTCGATAATGAGAAGCATGAATTTAAGTATAGCTTTACAACATTACCCGCGGAGGTTAATGTTAATGCTACAATTGACTATGCTGATGAATTAATCAATAGACCACAAAATGAAACTGATTATGGTAAATTAATTATTGGTCGTATCCGTAATTCAGGCATCTATGATCCTTCTGGAATTATACCTTCAGAGCCTACCATTACAACAGGTTTATACGTTATAGATCCTGAAGATAATGAAACTGCTAGAGTTGTTGACCTTCCCACCGATGGAAGTGGCGTAACATTGGCGATCGGTGCAAAGCCTACTGATTCTGGCATTATAGTTTATGATTGGAAACAGTATGCATATGATGAAAATTCTGGCGATTATGCCAACACTTCTACCGGTCTTTCCGTTGAAGATAACATAATCACAGTGTCACATCCAAAAGTTACTGAAAACATTAGCGGAGACGATAATGGTCAATATTATAAGCTATCCAATGGTGCTTATGAACTCGTTTCACTTTCTCACTTTGAGCAGAATGAAAATGATGATTATGTATACGTAAATGGCCATGGATTTAAGATGCTCGATGCAGGATATGTTGATCTCTATAAGGAATTAAGTGTTGCAACAGTTTATAAAGTTGGTAAATATGCCGTTGATGTCGGTGCTAAGGTATTAGCAAATACAATTTATACTCGTATGAGTAAAGCTGACGCTATTACTATTCCTGGACCCGTAAAGCCAGAGATTGATTTCGCAGAGGGAACTCTTGTATCTGATAACACCGCTCACATCATTTCTGACGCTGAACATAGCGCAGTATTAAAGGTTGTTGCTCACAAGGGGGAGGATAATCTTCCCGAAGAGGAGCGCGGTGCGAATCCACAGGTAGATTTAGAGTATATCTGGAAGCAAAAGGTTGGCAACACCGGAGTCAGCGTTGAAGGTGAAAGTGCTGCTCCTGGCGATATTGCATTAGAGAAGATCCCAGCAGCCAATATTAATTGGGATGATGAGGAAGATCAGGCAAAGGCTCGTGCAAATCAAAATAATATAACTGTTGCTCAAGATGGAAACGATATAATTGTTTATGTTAATGGAGAGCTTGAAAAGTTCGTTTCTTCTGACCCAGGTCAGGCTCAACTCGGTGCACAAGGATGGGTTGCTCTTGATATTGTTGCCAATCCGAACGGCGAGAGTATTGAAGGCCTCATTTGGGGAGATAATTATATTATTGGATAGAGTGATGTTAGTGAGGCATCTAGTATTGGTCTCGAATCAGGTCATATTGTATTCTGGGCTAGACAGGAAGCCAATCCTTACACAATAAAGATTGGTAGAACTACGTATGATGAAGAGTTAGAAGAAGATGTTATTAACTATACTGAATTACATGTAGCATTTGAAGAAATGCCAAGCAGTGTAACATATAGATTTAATAGCGATAAGAGCGAAATGACAGTTCTTGGTTTACCCGATAGCGAGTTAGATAAGACATATTATGTTGATGTTATTGCCACCCGTAATGGTATCTCAACCTCTAAGGCTTCTGGCGATTATCGTATTACAAATAGTCCTGAAAAGCCAATTATTAAGATTCGTAAATATAATCCAAATACTAACAATTTTGAGTTAGTGGCAAAGGATTATATGAGCGATAATAACACTGAACCAGTTAATAGAAGAGCAGGATAGAAGGTTACCCTATCCTTCTCAGTAGAGCCACCCGCACAGTCTGACACGCTTTCATATATTTGGATGCGCATTAATGCAGATGAAGATCTTGCCAGTGACTGGGTTGGTTAGGCTATCAAATTACAAGCAGACCTCGATGATGCAATTGATGGACTTGCTGCGATTATTGGTAATCCAGAAGGTTCCGCTGACTTCCCAGTTGAAGCAACTCCTATTGCGGCAGCTCGTAAGTATATCTCTAGTCTAAATTCTATTGGAGATATCGCTAGCGAAGATTACGAAGAGAATGGTCCAAAGTATGAAGTTGATGCTTCTGAGAACAGTGGTTACTACTATTGCGTAGTTATTAATGAATTAAACGGACATATTAATGCCAATGTAAGCCCATTCTTTGCAGTAACTTAATTCATAAAAGGAGGTATCTTTTATGAATTATAAAAGCCTATTAAAAGAAATTAATAATGCTGCTATGGCATCTACGTTAGTGGATGCCATAGTTGTTCCAAGTAATAAGTAGTTATACAACGTAAATTTAAGCACTAGAGAAATAGAAGCTCCAGAGATTCTTAGTGTGTAGAGTGAGCATTACGCTGAAACTGTTTATTTTTTAGTTGATAGATATTATGACCATATGGATTTGGCACAGACCAACTGTGTAATTCAATACACCTCTGGAGATAATTACTACGTTTATGCGGTTCCATTTTGTGACTATACTACCTATCCAGATAAATTAATTATCCCTTGGAGTATATCAATTTCAGCAACTGAGTTAGCTGGTACTGTAAAGTTCTTTATGCGTTTTTATTTAATTGCAGAAGAAACTATTAACGGCACTAACACGCCGGAATTTTCTTATAGTTTGAGCACTCTTGTTGGAACAAGCAGGGTATTAAAAACTCTCCCCCAAGAAGATTTTACACGAGAAGATGCTGATTTTGAGATTCCAGAAAGGTATTTTGAATTAATTGATCAAATGAATATTCTTGCAGATAATGCTACTATTTATTGGAATGATGTATAATTTATGGGAGAGAATTAATTTCTCTCCCATTTATTTTTTTTGGACAAAAATATATAATGGATTTTATTTCTTTTTTAAATTTATTGAAAGAGGTAAGATACCATTTCATTATAATTTTATTTTGAATTTTTATAAGGCATAATAGTATCTTATGATATTATTATGCCTTTTTATTTTTTTATATATTTTTTTAGAAAGGGGTTGCTGAAGATTGGCACTCTTTAAAATTTTTAAAGGTACAACAGAAGAATTTGAGACAAGTACCAAAGTAAATAAGGCAAATGATGGTTTTGCCTATTTTACAACAGACGATGGAAAATTTTATATAGATATTAGTGGTGATGGCACAACAGACGCTATTATTGGAACAAATCGCATTCCACTAAATGCAAATAAAGCTGATAAGGATGGCAGTGGGAATGTTATTACCAATACATATGCTCCGTTGGCATCTCCTGCCCTTACGGGAACGCCAACGGCTCCGACCGCAAGCGCAGGAACTAGTACAACTTAGGTGGCTACAACGGCCTTTGTAGAAAACAGTTTTTCTTAGCACAAGGCTATGGTATTTAAGGGTGACATTGGCCCGAGTTAGACTATCACCGCCTTGCCCGCTTCTGGATATGCCGCAGGATGGACTTATAGAGTTGTTTTATCAAATGAAGATACTTCTCCACAAAATTACGCGGGACGTCCGTGTGAAAATGGCGATATTATTATTGCAATTAAGGATTATAACGTTTCCACATCAGGTAATACGGACTGGGCTATAATAGAGCATAATATTGATGGAGCTGTTTTTATCGGTGCTGCAAATAGAGGAAGTGCCGTTGGCACAACAACTTAGCCAGTATATGTATAGGGTGATGGTACTGTTACGCCAATAACCCATAGTTTAGAAGCTGATATAAATAATGGTAATGCCAATAGAATGGCATATTATGATAGTTTAAGCGAAATTTCATCATCTGGCCACTATGTAAATAGTAATTAGATTGCTATTAATAGCGGCTCAGCACCTTCGTCAGGAGTTGCTCTATTTGCGAATGGAGATGTCTAGACCAGCGGAAATATTGGTGCCGGCGCAATTACCTCAACATCTGATATTAATATTTAGGCAAGTAGCTTATCTGGAAGGATTAATCTATCTGCCGCAGGTAGCTCTTCTGGAGAAAAGGGAATTTATCTGAGAAATAATGCAGATACGACTACTGTTGCAGGATTATTATTTAATTAGAATAATCAAATTAGTACTATTGCTCAACTTGCAACAAATTTAATTCCCGCTGCGGCGGATACATATACGCTGGGATCCGTCACTAATACTTGGAATAATTTCTACGGCAATAATATTACGTTAGGTACTACATCTAGAATATATCCCGCAGGAATAAATATTCACTCTGATTTAGGCTCAATTGACATTGTTAGTGAAGGCAGTGATGATGATTCGCCTTATAGGGGTATTTGGTTAACAAAGTCGGGCTCTACTGCTTCTGGAATAGGATGGGATGCAAATAATTATATAAATACTATATCTAATTTTGCAACTAATATAGTACCATCTACAACAGCGCAATATGCTCTTGGTGCGGGTGGTACAACAGCGCCAAAGCGTTGGAGCGCTCTTTATATTGGTAGCGCAGATACGTATGGTTCTGCTACAACACCAATATATTGGAATAACGGAGTTCCTACTGCAACTACCTATTCGCTTAACACGACAGTGCCACAAGACGCAATATTTACGGATGAAAAAGTAGCACAGATAGAAGATCATACTTCAAACACAACCTATAGTTTATTATTATCAAATGGTGCAGCAGGACTTAGTGATATTACTGCTGGAGCAAAAAAAAGTAATACATTAACTTATAATCCTAGTTCTGGTATACTATCTGGGGAAAATATGGATTTAAGCGGAGAATTAAGCGTTGGAGATCAAGCTATATTTAAGGTTACTTCATCTGTTGAAGATAATCAAGTTATTTATAATTTCCCAAAAATAGCCTCAGCTGTAGCGAATACCCCAACGCCGGAAATTCCATCATATACAAATGATGAAACATTAGCTACAACGGAATTTGTACATAGGGCATTCATCGCCAATGATGCTCTTGTATTTAAAGGAATTTTATATAATGAAGAATTACATCTCAATGACAATATTGAACCCCCATATTATACAGAATTACCAATAATTCATGCAACGGGATGGACATATAAGGTTGGTGAGGCCGGAACCTATGCGGGAAAATCATGCAACATTGGTGATACAATTTATTGTGTTACTGCAAATGATAACAGTAATAATAACAATACAGATAACGATTGGGTTGCAATCCAAACGGCTGTTGAAGGCCCGTTATTTAGAGGCTCAACTCAATATACCGGAGGATTGGTTTTAATTTCTAATGGCACTACCGGGCTAGTATCAGAAAGTGGATATAGTATTGGAGCAAGTATACTCAATGGTAATATTAATAAAATAGCATATTATTCATCTACCAATACTATTGGTCCTGCATCAACTCATTATATAGATAATTCTCGCATCGCAATTAATAGTACAGGAATGCGTACTACTGGCACAGGAAGTGAAACGTTATATGTAAATGGCGATGCTGCAATTTATGGCGGATTAAGATTTTATAATAGTAGCGGAAGTAATTATTCAGAAATTTCTTCTACTTTGTCCGCTAATACATCATAGAATGTTTATTTACCAAACTATGCTGGCAATATTTATATTACTCACACTGGTTCTACAACCGCTGTTGGTAGTTCAACATAGCCAGTATATGTTGATACTAATGGAAGAATAACTGCATTGGGATATACAGCAGGTAGACTATATTATAGTGAAAGTACAACATCGTTCGCTGAAACTAGTCATTATGCAACAACTACAAAACTTGCAATAAATGGAGCGGCAATTCCAGATGAAAACAGTCCTACTTTATATGTAAATGGTAATACTCGCATATATGGTAAAGTTATGGAAGGAAATTCAAACACCGTAGCATAGGGCGCTAATTCCCATGCAGAAGGCTCATGGACGATAGCTTTTGGTGATTTATCTCATGCTGAAGGCTATTATACAACTGCTTTTGGAAATGACTCACACGCTGAAGGTTCTGGTTAGTTATTAAACGGAAGTAGTTAGGCATCAATTCAGATAGAAGGCAGCGGACCAAGTTATACTGCTTCAAGTACAATTCCAACTGTTATAAAAGTGGGTATGTTTTTACGAGATGCTAATAATAATGTTAGAAAAATTACAGCTATCAATGGGACTACAATTACAGTAGATTCAGCTTTTCCTGGAGGTTCATTAACTAGTGCCACTGTGTAGGTTGGCACTGGAGCAGGAGGCAGTTGCTCTCATAGTGAAGGAGTAAGAACAACTGCTTATGGTAATTCGTCTCATACTGAAGGAACAAATACAATTGCAATGAGTAGAAGCTAGCACGTATTTGGTGAATATAATATTATTGATACGACTGGTACAACAAGTACGCAAGGAACATATGTAGAAATTGTCGGCTGCGGTAATAGTGAGGAAAATAGAAAAAATGCCAGAACATTAGAATGGACTGGTACTGAATCTATTGCTGGAAACTTTTTGCCTATGGCTTCTAATACTTAGGATATTGGTAATACAGATACATATTGGAATAATTTATATATTAATAATGAATATATAAATGGTGGAATCGTTAGATCTTAGGTAGAAGTTGATAATAATACTAATTATAAAATTCATCATATTGTTTCTCCTGGAGGAGGAGCTTTACATCCTAGCCAGTATAGAGGTTTAGTTACCGGGGCTTTAAAAATTAATTTACCAATAAGTTGGACAGGAACAATGCTTCGTTTTTCAATTGACATTTACGATTCTCGCGCTAATTCTTCCTATACTCATGGGGCCATAGCCACATACGTTATAGGAGGTTATTTAAGAAATGCTAGTGGAACTAATAAATGGGAAAGGGTTACCGCATATTCCTATGGCACTGGCGCTAATCATAATTTATCAGTCAGATTTTAGTATGATAATACTAATTCTAAATGTTGTATAACCATAGGCGAAATTAATACTTTATGGAATTATCCATAGGTGATAGTTAGAGATATATGCGCCGGTTATCTTGGTAACGAAGCTAGTAGTTTAGTAAATAATTGGGATATAAGTTTCGTTAGCAGCTTTACCGGTTTAACTGAAACCGCTAATACAATAGTTACTAATCCAGCATAGTTTGGTGCGTCTATATTTAAACCTAATTCATCTGGTAATTTTGTAAGAAATTGGTATTTTATTGGCGCTGGCAATGGTAATATAGGAGTTTTTCCAATTAATACTCGAAAAGAAAATATTTATACTCAAAATGCTTATGGTATTGATAATTGGTATATATATAGTGCAGGATCAATGCAAATTGATCAATATACTAATGATAATTTTAATACTTTGCGTTTTAATGGTAATTCTACAACTAGTGGTAGTATAATGCGTTAGATATTATTACCAAAAACATTAGCGATAGGAAATACATATACTCTTACTGTAAAAGTAAGTGGTATTTAGACGGGAACTCCCCAGGTTTCTGCGGCGTTAGTTGGTTTTAATGCAATAAATCAAAGTACAATTAATCAAATGGGATCAGTTACACTTAATCCAGGTGTTAATACAGTAACTGTAACTATAACATCTAGTAATTTAACTTCTAATTATTTAGGTGTTTAGATTACATCTCCAAAAGCTGATAATACTCAAGCAATTTGGATACAAGCTATTAAAGTAGAACAAGGTTCTGTTTCAACACTATGCGATTAGTCTACTGGAAATTTATTAGATACTCCTCAATATAATGAAGAAATATATAGATGTAAAATAGGTTTTTTAACTTATGAAGAATAGTTATGGGTTTAGGGATCTGGAATTTTTGAAGGGAATCTTTAGACTGGAATAAAAACTTCCACCTCACAAAGAGCTATTAATTTATTTACTACTGGAGGACAAATATCTTTAGTAAATAATGTTGGTGATACTAGTGAAAGAGGATTATATGTAAGAAATAAAACATAGCAAGAAAATAATTCTACTGGTGCGTGGGTATTTGCGGTTAATTAGAATAATGCAATTAGTAGGCTTGCAAATTTTGAAACAAATATAATTCCTAACGCACATAATACATATACTTTAGGTGCAAGTGGAACATCTTCAACATAGAGACATTGGAAAGATGCATATATAGTTACTACACATGGTTCTTTAGATGGTAATGCTACTACGGCAACAACACTATAGACTGCAAGAACTATAACTATTAAAGATAATTCTGGGACATATAGTGGGGATAGTGTTTCATTTAATGGTAGTGCAAATATTATTTTAAAGATGCCAGCGACTATTGAAGCAACTAAATTAAAAACCGCAGTAAATTTAACGATAAAAGATAGCGATTCTTCAAACTCCGGAACAGCCGTTTCATTTAATGGCTCAGCCTCGGTAAACTTGCTTTTACCAGCGACTATTAAAGCGACATTACAAGGAAATGCTTCTACTGCATCAGCTTTGAGTCCAGGGAGAACTATTAATGGTACTACTTTTACTGGAGCAAGCAATATTACTACTGCAAATTGGGGTACTGCACGAAATATAACAATTGGAAATACCACAAGAGCCGTTAATGGAAGTACAACCTATTCTTGGTCATTAAGTGATATTGGGGCAGCTGCCGCAACTCATACTCATAGTTATCTTCCACTCGGTGGAGGTATTATGACAGGATCTATTGGATATAACCATAGCACATAGAAAGGAACAGATCCTAGCTCTGCAGAAAGCTGGGCAATTAATTTAAAAGATTCTACAGGTCAAAACAATAATAGCCATTTTATGGCAAGGCTTTATCATGGGTTAGATGCAACTAATGGAAATAGAATTGGTCTTTATGTATATAAACCAGTTGCTGGTACAACTAATGCAAGTTTTGTTATGCAATATATTAAAACCAATAGTGTTGCAGTAACAACCTTAGCAGGTAGTATATTAAAAGTTACATATACTGCCGATGCAACTAATCTTACATCAGGAGCACTTTAGGTATCTGGAGGTATTGGATGTGCAAAAACAATTCGTGGAAATCTTGTTTATGGAGCAGTCTGGAATGACTATGCTGAATTTAGAAAAACAGAAATAAAAATAGAACCAGGTAGATGTATTAAAGAAATAGGCAATGATTCACTTGAATTAACTACAAAGCGTTTAGAACGAGGATGTGAAATAGTATCTGATACATTTGGATTTGCTATAGGTGAAACAGAAGAGTGCCAAACTCCAATTGCATCTAGTGGGCGTGTTCTTGCATATCCATATGAATCTCGTGAAGAATTCGCTAAACACATTGGATGGGCAGTATGTTCTGGCCCAAATGGAACTGTTTCAATTATGACAGAAGAAGAGGAAGAAAAGTATCCAAGTCGCATTATTGGTACAATTTCTGCGGTTCCCGATTATGAAGAGTGGGGCAGCGGAAATGTAAAAGTTAATGGGCGAGTTTGGATTCGTATTCGATAAACAAAAAAAAGGGAGTAGGTTAATATCCTACTCCCTTAATTTTATTAAATATCCTATTTGTAACTTCAATAATTTCTTCGCCATAAGTCGCAATCAAATCTGCCACTAATTCTTCCTAATCAACTGTCATATAGACTTCATAACTAAACATTGCAGCGTGCGTAATTTCATGACATAGAACCTTTTTGAGTTTCCAACTAGGTATATTCCAACTAAGATAAATGGTCTTGGTATCGTCATCGCAAGCCGCGAGCGCATATTCCCCATTCTATCTCTTTACTTTTGGATGGTTTGGTGAAACTCTTTTAATGTTCCACCAAACCCCGTTAATATTAAACATTTTGTAACTTTGTTACCAAAGTATTCATTTTACGCTATAATAGTGTCTTCTCTTCTGGAGTGGCGCCCGCAATCATTTCAGTAATATCACTAGTCAATTCTTTCATATATTCATCTAGTTCTTGCATTTTCTTTGGCTAATCATGATTCATTTCTTTTGATTCCATATACATCTTGCGCTTTTGGCCGGCGCGACCTTCTCTATCATCGTGCATCATAGGATACATTTCTTCATAATAGTGAGTGTCGCCTCCAGAAGGCTAACCATCATAGTACATTCTACCATGGCGATAATCTTTATCTCTTTCGCCATATGGATAATATGGTAAGTATTTCTCCATATAGTAATATGTGCGTTTTTCATCGCCGTCTTCTTTTGCTTCCTCCATCGCTTTAACAACGGTGCAGTAGTAAATAGATTTAGATAAATCATAAATCATATCAATAACTTCGCCAAGTTCTTTTGTATCAACGCAGCGCAAGTCCACCATTTGAGTTTCAACTTGTGAAATTAATTGATCTTTTATCGTTTTCATTCTTTCCATTATGCAACCCTCTCAATCATAAAGTTTGCATTCTAGACATCTACTGGAATAGTGCTTGTATTTTCAACACTAACCTGACTGCAACATCCAACAGGAACATCAATAAAAATGCCAGCACTGACATTATTATATTCTTCAACGGCTGCTGGAGTTGAAATCATTGTTGAAGTAGCAACTGGTTCACCGTTAATTGCAATTGCTAAAGAAATAGGCCCTACTGTTTCGCCAGTAGGAACAGCGATATTAGCACTAAAATTAACGAGGAATCTTGCGCGAAGCTGTCCATTTGTCAGCCCGCGCAAGCCAACCAGTCCACTACCCTCTCTATGTATCATAGAGATATTACCTGGCACAGCAGTTTCGGTAAAAATAACTACCTAACCCACACCAACGGTTTGAATAGCATTAGCGGTTATTTCCATCATGTATCCTCCTTATCAAGCGACAAAGCCATTGCTTAAAGCGCCGCCATAGAGGGCATTATAACCATATGTGCCATAAATACCAGTGTAGGGGTTAGCTACAAGGTATGCTGGCTGTGCGGCAGGACGCAATGCGTCAATGAGATAAGCATTTTGCTCACTCTGAGAAATTTGGCCCTTAAGAGCCTGATTTTCAGTTTGAAGAGCGGTAATGCGGTCTTGTACTAAGAAGTCAAGAATAGCACGAGTATTATTGTTAGCATTATCAATAATATCACGAGCGCCAGTTGTAATAGCAGCACGATCAGCGCACGCCTCTGTTGCCAGATTGTAATTGAGAGCTGCAAAACCATTAGAGATATTATTGTTTGTCTGGCAATTGCCAAGCTGTAAAGCAGAAGCATTTGCTGCTAACTGACTTTGGATAGCATTAGTATTTTGTAATCCAGATACTGTACCTGCATTAATAGCCTGAATTGTTTCAAAACCACTATTGGCGATTTGAGCCTGTGTGCCCATTAATCCCTGGTTAACTGAAGCAAAACCACTGCAAACACTACTACTAAGATCACGTATTCCGCTACTAATTCCGGCAACATCAAAGTTATATGCTACATCGGCAGTTACATTACCGGCGCCTCCGCCGTAACCGCCCCAACCATTTCCCCATCCGCCAAAAGCGAATAAAAACAGTAGGATAATCCACCAGCCGCCGGCGCCAAAACCATCACCGAACATGCCACCGCGGCCGCCAGAAACGGCAGCAATGTCAGATAAACTATAACCTTCGCTAGAATTGAACATTTAAGTTCCTCCTTATAATCCAAATTGTTGTTTGAATTTAGCGAATTCAGTATCAAAGTCGAGACCTCTTTGAGCACATAAATTGCGAGCAACTTGTTCAATTCCTTTACCATCATTGTTCTGCGCCATTTTTAGTAGATTCTAACCCATTGGCGTATTACCCATTCTTTGTTCTAACATATTCATTGCTAATTGCTGAGGATTTTGTCCTCCTCTTATCGCTGCTATAAATTGCATTATGTTCTACATTCAGAAACCTCCTCTTAAAATCTGAACTCTTCTTTAGAAGTCTGCTGCGATTGAGTTTGATCAGGACTCTTCTCAACAAGATTAGTCTATGCTAATGCCTATTTAATTGCGGTTAATGCAGAATTAAATTCTTCTCGCGTTACGTATTCATTCCCCGCCGGGGCGGTTGGAATATCTTTTAATTCATACATATTTAATGCTGCGGTGCCGTCCAGATTGCATTGTTTAGTATAAATCTTCCCGTTGGCCAAATCGGGAAAAAATGTTACCGAGCCATCAAAATCGACCGCCGCCGCTCTTACTTCTTCCAGTCCAGATACCGGACGCCCCTTTAATCCTATCATTTGCCGAGCCGTTGTATTTGGTGGAGTATAATAATAATTTTGTGGTTGATATGGCATTACTGACTAAACCTCCTTTTTTATAAAATTCATGGAATTTCTTCCACTACTTCATAAAATTTCGGATAGCAAATTTTACCAAAAACGCCCAAAATTTTCCGGAAAAAATTGGAAACGGGCAAAAAGTATCAAATTATCTCTCATAGAAATTAATAAGTATAGTGAGAGTAAAAGGAGAACTTAGAAAGGAGTTGAGTGTTCTTGATTGCAGAAATAATAATCAAATACTGGGTACAATGGGTTTGCGCTCTTATTGCTGGTGGTGTCATTCTATTTGCGAAACACTATGTTAAATTACAGAAGTAGTCTATGGAAGAAAAATGGAAAGAAAAAGAAAAGAATATGTGTGGTAAGATTATTACCACAATAGAAGAAGAAATTAAAAAAGTTGAATCTGCTTCTAAAGAAGAAGATTAGAAAATCCATTGTGAATTAGATGAAGTTCATACTGACATAGATATTGTTAGCTCAGGAGTACTCTCTATCTAGGGTAAGCAGTTTAGAGATTATTGTGAATATCTTTTATAGGCAGGACATTATATAACCGTTGATGAATATGAAGAGTTTGAATCTGAATATGAAGTATATAAATGCCTTGGCGGCAATCACCGTGGCGATGCTCTACATGCTAGAGTAGTAGATAAGGTCCAAGCACAAATGCGTGCAGAAAATAAAGTTGAATAAACTAAAAAAGGGGCGGTAGTCAATTAAGACTACCGCCCCTTTTTTAGTTTTACGCAGCAATTTTTATCATCTTATTTTCTTTAACTGCTTCTTCAATTTTTGTTTTAATATATTCATCCAAATCGCCGATAGCCTCACTTAAATATCTATCGGCCTCTTCTGTCATTGTAACAATGATTGTTTCATAGACACGCTTAAAAGCCTCTTCTTGTGCTTCTTTTGTAAATGCATTCTTTTCTTTAAGAGCATCTACATAAGTTTGATTAACCGCAATTACCGCAGAAACAATTGTGTCATTCAACATTTCCACATACTTCTGGACTTTTTGGTCTTTTGCACTGGCCTTGATTTCATTTGCCTTTGCATTAATCCATTTTACTGCATATCCAACAAGAGCAATTAGAAGTGGAATTAACACTGTCTAAGTAATAGTTTTTAATAGTTCTTGAAAGTCTGCCATATTATTCTCCCCAATCATAAGAATTGTTTTGTTGTTTTATTATATGGGCTCCAATACATATAGCATCACATTCATCTTGTGTAGGAGTAACACCATAGTTTGTAGTAACCCACTATTGCGCGGCGCGTTTTTGTTCGGGACGGGTTTTACCCTTTATACCAAGAGTAGATTTCCATGTTCCGGCAAGAACCGCCGTATTTTTTATTTCCATATCAGTAAATAGTTCATAACAAACTCCAAATACTTCGGCAAGTATTTTAAATGTTGAGACATTGTTTATTCGCTATCCATCCATATATATATCTTCAAAAGCGACTTCATCAATATCAAAATTCATAATTAATTCCGCGATGCGGTCCCGCAACTAATTCAGCCGCAGACCTATGTCGTCAGTTGTCAAATCAATCTTACCATACTCTTGGAGTTCGCCATCTTTAAAATAAGCCCATCCGGTTATTCTGCTGCTTTGGTCTAGCGCAAGCAGTCTCATGATGTAGAACCAAAACCGCCTTTACGCTTTTGATAACGCTCTTGGAGAGCAATATCATCTTCGGTAATTAGGTAAGGCAGAATAACACCTTGACCTATACGGTCTCCTTTTTTGAGCTGAATATCAAATGGAGAAAGATTAATCAACTGGAATTGAATATGACCTTCATTATCTTCGTTATTGTAATAATCTCTGTCGATAATACCTACTCCATTAGCAAGAATTAACCAATTTTTTAGCGGGGTAGATGAACGAACACTTATTTGTAAATAAGTATCATGGTCTAATTTACACTTAATTCCAGTAGGAACAAGTGTTGGACGGGCCTTTGTGGTTTTGGTTAAATTTGCCAGTTCTTCTAAATTCAGGGTTAGACGATTATGATAAGTATATTCTTTTTCATCGGGAAGATATGAGAAATATATCTTATCTTGATGCCCGAGAATACTCGGTACCACAGTATCTTGCGCGACGAAAAAATCATAACCTACGCTACCATCTGTTGCGCGACGCGGCAGTAATTCTTTATTATCTTTATAGTCGGTAATTAGTTCAAACTTACTCATTAAAACTGCACCTCAAAATCCTTTACATTATAACTTACGTCAGCCTGCACTAAGGGGTCTTTTTCATCAGTAAATACTTTGGTAAGACTTAATCTATACCATTCGTCAATTACTTCACCCTTTGCTTTCTTTTCCTTTTTAATGCAACTATATTTAGCAAGGATAAAACTTGGATTACTTTTCTCTTCTTCGATAATATTTTTTGCTTCGTCAGCATCGTCAACGCGATATGTTTCTGTAGTTGAAATTAAATATTTAGACATTAAAAATCTCCTCCGATTGGATTAATATATACTTCTACATTATTATATGCAAAATTAGTCTTATTCTTTAATATGTTTTGCCTTACTCTTTCAATATGGGTAACTGGGCCGTATAATGCCACTGTTTTAATCTCAACATTCTTACATAAGTCTGAGATTGTTTCTGCGGCATGAATAAATGGAGTTGTTTCTTGAAATAGAGTATGTCCTTCGCCAAGCACATAAATAGTGCAATTCAAATAACCATTTTGGTCTAGTTTACAAACTATTGATTTTGATTTATCCATGATAATAAACACATCCTTCATCATAAGGAATTAGTATAAACATTTTAGAACCTTTATCAGTTTTTAGCCAAATCTCAGCATATCCTTCATAAATATCATATCCTTTTAGCGCACCAACGTAATGCATACAATCAACAAGAGAATCGGCAAATGAATCTAATGTATCGTCATCTCGCTGAAAGATTGTAATATATTTATAATCATGCTGTAGAAACACCAATGTCTTATAGGCTTCTGAAAATTTGCCAATATCTTCTTTAAACTTTTCAATATCTTCGAAGTCTGGCATTTGGTCCATAAGTTGCTCGTTCAATTCCATTAGCGAGAATGTAATTTCGCTACCAATCGGAGCAACCCAATCCCCATCTTTATATGTAAATACTTTATGATTTTCATCTACAATTGCGGTATCGCCTTCAGTAAAATGGTGCATAATCTTCGGGATAGACCGCAATATTTTTTCTGTTTCATAATGATATATAGCCAAAAATTTCACCAACTTTTTTCTTTTATTATATCATATTTTTTTTATTCATGCAATTTTATAATTCTCTAATTTGGACTCCCGCGCATCTCCAACGTAATATCTCTGTTGGCCAATTCAAAACGGCCATCTATCAAAACATCAGCCATTTCTAATATATGATTTAATTTTGTTTCATTACGAGCTTGAAGTTCCTCGTAGGTATATCCAGTCCAAATATAAACTGTGACCATAGGGAATTTTTCTTTAACGCTAGCAACTACTAATTGTGTTAAAAATAAATTTTCCGGACATAAAGGTTCTCCGCCCATAATACTTAAATTTCTTTGAACACCATTTTTATCCATTGATTCAATAATTTCATTTAATGTATCGCTAGTAAATTCTTTACCACCATCAAAATCCCATGTCTCTGGATTATGGCAGCCGTAGCAATGATGCGGACACCCCTATGTAAAAAATGTGAGATTTATACCTTTTCCAGCGGCAATATCATTTTTGATAATTCCTGCGTAACGCATTATTCCATCACTCCAACGTGCTTGGTTCTATGATGAACCTCATCTTGTTTTCCAAGATTAAAAGCAGTGGTATAATTTCCGGTTAAATATCCGGTTACACGACGTAGCTGTTGAATATTGTGTCCGCCGCAAGCGGGGCATGTATCATTAATCTCACCTTGAAAACCGCAATCCAAACAAGTATCACTTGGAACATTAATTGCGAAATATGGAATATCCTTATCCATAGCATAATTTACAATTTGTTCTAATGCTTCTGTATTATGCACAGCAGAAGCATCAAGTTCAACGTATGTAATACAACCCGCACTAGAATATCCGGTTAATTGACTTTCAATATCAATTTTTTCAAATGGACTGACTTGACGCCATACTGGAACATGCATACTATTTGTAAAGAACTCTTTATCGCTAACATTTAAAATAACTCCATACTTTTCGCGGAATTTCTTCAATGCAGTATAGCAAAGATTTTCTGCAGGAGTATAATAAACACCAAAGTTTAGTGAATATTCTTTCTTAAATTCGGCGCAGCGGTCTTTAAATAGTTGCTCTATTCTTTTAGCCAACTTCATTCCATCAGGAGTAGTATGGTCGCAACCAATTAGAATTTGTAAGCATTCTGCCAATCCTAATTGACCAATAACAATAGTGCCATGTTTAAGAGCGCTTCGAATTCCTTCTTCTGGAATATAACCTGCCATTGTATGATTTTCATACATAAATTTTGCACTTGAAGCATCTTGTGAGCAAATCCAATTAAAACGCTCAATTAACATATCTTTTGCTTCATGGATTTTTTTATCCAGGAGTTGCATAAATACTTCAACGATGCTATCATCATATTCACACATATATGCTTCTTTTGCCATCATAGCCAACGTTGGAAGAATAATAGTTACTGGACAGATATTGCCGCGACCATCTTTCAGCTGGCCGAGACCGTTTACATCCCACCCATTTGCGGTGCGGCAGCCCATTGTGCTAAAATATGTTCTCGGGTCATTAATATCATATCCTGCGTTACCAGACCAGTCAACATTGGCATAGTTTGGATATAAGCGTTTTGCAGTAGATTGTAATGCTAATTGATATAAATCATAGTTGGGGTCTCCTGGCTTACGATTAACGCCTTTCATGCATTGAAATATTCCACAAGGGAAAATAGATGTTTTATGCAATTTGCCTAATCCTTCAATACTAACATCTAGTAATGCTTTTGTAACCATCCTTCCTTCTGGAAGAGTACATGTGCCATAATTAATAGAAGTAAAAGGCAATTGATTTCCGCTTCTGGACTGAAGTGTGTTGAGGTTGTGGTACATTCCTTCAACGGCTTGATGGACTTCTCGTTCTGTCATATTCATAGCATATTGATAAACTTTATTCATTGTATCCTTATCAATATCTGAAAGTTCTTTATAACTAATGCTTTCAATAGGTTCATTTACAAAAATAAACTCATTAGCACGCTAGTAATTGGCAAGATAGATTAAACCATCTTTCCAATGTTTATAAAAACTTTTTCTCACATATGGAACCATAGTCCAGTCAAGATGAGTTGCACTTACTCCACCAAACTGTTGCAGACTTTGCAACTGAAAAATTACTGCTACGAGCTGGAACGCTGTGTTCACTGAACCGGCCGGCCGCACATCTGTTTGGCGAGTATTAAATCCATTGGCAAGTAAATCATCGAATGGAATACTTAAACAGTTATGAGAACCAACAGCATAGGCGTCAAGGTCATGAATATAAATCATATTACCTTCATGATTCTCCCTTGCCATTTTTGAAACTAAATTATCCAAAGCGTATTGCTTTGTCATATAGGAAGACGCTTCACCAATGCGGCCACCGAATGAATGTTCGTCAACATTAGCATTCTGATTTTGAACGTTTCTTGCTTCCAGCTTTTCTCCAATAGCATCAAAGAAGTCAGACTTGATTTCTCTTGCTACTTCTTTCTTATAACGAAAACGAATATACGCACGAGCCACATCAGGGCGTTCAGAGCGCATTAAATAATTTTCAACTAAATCTTGAATATCTTCAACTGAATAAGCATCAGCATCTATGCTACACTGTCCATAGATATCGTTTGCAATATCTCTTGCGGTATCATCTTCGTATAGCTATCCATCAACTTCAATAAAAGCACCATTGATAGCATTTATAATTTTTTGTTTGTCAAAAGGAACTCTTGTTCCGTCTCGTTTTACAACTTCTATCATATATATCCTCCAATCTAAAAATTGTAGTATTTTTTTTGGGCCACTACAATATTTAGGTTTTGTGATTAGAAAATTAATTAGTTTTGCCCGATGTGGCGAATGAGGTAGTCTATATACCATTTAGCCTTTTCCAGGTCTTGGACACCATTCTTATGCTTCCATCGCCACAGATATTTAATTGCATTTGCGGTGCATACTGCTTCAATACCTTCAAGCCCAGTCGTGGCCGCAGCAAGCCCATCAATACATTCAATACCCCCCGCCGTGTAATGGGCGGGGTGATTTACCATATCATTTGCTGCTTTATCTTTTTCATATTGCTCTGCTATATCAATAGCCCGCTTGTAATAATCATCCATTATTCAGCCCCATACCTTTCTGTTGTCAATTCTAAATCTGTATTATTAACTATTTTGTTTATTTTATATAACTGATGCCCCGCAGAAGAAGCATACTTTTTCGTAATAAAGTCATCGCCGGAGCGAATACCTTGAACTACAATCATTTGTCCGCGGTTAAACCAACTCTTCTCTTTAACTTTCTTTGTCCCATCTTCTTGCTTCTCAGAGATTTGTTTATCAAATAGAGCAAAATATTCTTTACGGAACTTGACATTAACTACTCCGGTAGGAGTGAGAAGAGATACACTACTCTTTACCTTATTCTTTGCTATGCATGTGCCGCAGATGCGATACAGTTTAAAGATATTAATTGTCTTGCCGGCCTTAGTAAATGTTCTTTCTACTTCTGGATTTTCTGGCAATTTAAAGAAATCGCTTATACCATACTTCTGGAAATTAATATCTTTTAATTCGTGGTCATGATAATAGAAACACATCGCTTCCATTTCCCATGATGAATAATTACCTTCGGCATATTTATCCCAATCCTGTTTAAATATCAGGCCATTGAGATTATTGAGAATAGCTTCTTTATCGGAGGCAATCCACTCTCTAAATATATCCATCCAATGTTGGTATTCTTTTTCCCAAACTTTAATTTCGAGAAACTCATTCTCTTGAATTAATGCATCATATCCCATTTCTTGTAGAAACGATATTGCGCGTGCATCTAAGAAATACCATGTTGGACTTTCTTTATTCTTACAGACTGCTTTAAGATAACGATTGAACTCATATACTCTACGAGCCATTATTCGTTCATCTGTATCTTCGGGCAGCAGATTATATCTAATAAGCCCCGGCAGATTTTGTAATGTCAAACGAGATTTCTTATCACACGTTTCCCATATGAACCAGGCCATACATAATTTGCGCTCCATCATATTATCAAATGCTCCACTTTTAATTAATGAAACCATTGCCTGTTTCTTTGGATTTACTTTATAATAAAAATCTTTTGGAGATACATATGGACGCTTTGCAATAATATCTTTTACAACATCATCATTAACATTTAACAATGCCTTCATACCGAATAGAATTTGATTATTTTCAATATCGGGTTTAAATCCGAAGCCTGAACGATTTATATCAACTGTACTTACTTTAATTCCGGCGCTGATAATGTCTCCAAGAGCCTTTGCGACTTTTCCATAATCAGTACTTGTGTTCTTGCTTTCAGTTTCTTCTTCTTCCTCAAAATCTTCTTCATCCTCTTCAAGAGAGCCGCTATTTACAATCAAACATGCGGTATCCCAATAAATTGGGTTCCAATGTGTCGCTATATATAATGTCTGCGCTCCAATGAAAGAATACGCTAGGGCGTGAATACGAGAGAATGAATAGCCCATCTGAGGACCGCATCCATGTTTCCATACGTATCGACCAAGAGCTGGAGATTTAGCCTGGTCTAATACTTGCTGCCGCAATGCTGGGATTTTCTTCATTTGCTTTTTACCAACAATCTTGCGGGCTGCGTTAGCATCTGCTAAACTGAAATCGCAAATATTTTTATCCATTAGCATCAACATTAGACTTTCCTGGTCGGGAGGAACGCCATAGTCTGCGAGAAAGTATGGTTCAAGAGTTTTCTGCTCTTCCTTTGTTAATCCTTCTCTATCCATTTCTTTATACCATAGACTTATATCATTCTTTTGCTTATAATATTTATCCAATGGTCTCTCTTCATCTTCTTCGCCCATTAATCGCATCAAACCATTTGCGGAAGACATTTCTTGGATAGAATGAGGTTTAAGTTTCTTTGCTACCTGTGCTCCAACTTGGCTATCAAATTGGAATGTATTAATTACACTTACATTGCCTAGTGCTTCCCAAATCTTTTCATCATTAATGGGAAGAACATTAGGATGGAAGTATTTATCATAAACTTCTTTAAGAGATAGATTTTTTTCAATCTCACCATCTTCTTGCAGAAGTTGAATTGTTTGAACTAATTTATCTTGAACTTCGGTTACGAGGAAGTCATATTTTGTGGCGCCGCAATATTCTACATCATGTAGATTAAACTGACTGATAATCTCTCCTTTTGGAGTTCTCATAAAAGCACAATACTCAAATGGGTCACCATCTAGTAGAATAACACCAGAAGCATGAGAAGAGCGTTTATTAATTACACTATTAATACCCATGATGATTTCCAGTAGTCCAGGATATTTACTTACTTCTCTTATAAATGTGGGAATTGGTTTACGATTCTTCTCTTCATTACCATTGATAACATCATCAATATCCCATAGAAAACCACGCTCAGATGGAATAAGAGATGCCATATACTGTGCCTGGTCTACATCAATACCATCGGGATAGTCATCACTACGATAGCCTCGGCAAGCAGTTAGGATAGCAGATTTTGTGCCTTCGGTTCCAAAAGTAGCAATTCTAACACAACCAAGGTTATCTTTGGCCCATTGCGGCACGTCATCATTAAACATCTTGCTGCGCTCTTCGGCAATCTTCTTAATAACTATGCCAACTTTACTTGGACACAGGTCAAGATCAATATCGCCCAACTCAACACGTTCATCATTAAGATAGCGGAAGAACGGCAAATTCCAAACGATTGGGTCTAACTGTGTAATACCCATTAGATAATGGTTTAGAGCCGCGCAACTTGAGCCACGTCCTGCGCCCACCATAGAACCGCACTCCCACATCAAATCAATATAGTGTTGAAGTGTATTTGGATAACGGAACATATTAGTTTCCAGTTTCTCACCAATGATGCGTTTTACTCTTGCTTCTTCTTCAAGACGTGCTAGATATGTATCGTCACCAGTTTCTAATAAATGGTTCCAACCTTTTCCTAATTCGTTGAGTTTATCCCAGCATTGATTGACCCAATATCTATCTTGAATATCTTCTGACGCCAAAAGATATTTAAGATTTGGGAACTTTTCCATTTCATCAGCATATGGATTATTGTTTCCAAAACCACCACGAGGATAATTCTTTACTTCTACACTTGGAATGTTCTGTTTGCGGAAAAGAGAGAATGGCTGTATTTTATCCTGTATTTCAAGAGTGTTCTTTATAATCACATCAGCCCAATTTTCTTCGTGAATACTCTGTATTAATAATTCTTTTAATTCATCATATGACATTAGATAGGTGAATTCATAGAATGCATCAACCTCACGGTCTCCTTCCTTGGAGTTAAGATATGCTTTATGAATTGGTCTATCTTCTGGACGAGCATAGTGCGCGTCGGTTGCTACAACAACTGTCGTATGCGTAACTAATGAAATGGATAGAAGCGTTTGATTAACCAATATTTGTTCTGGAGAATTGCCGGGGGCGCACTCCAAATAAAAATCTTCTCCAAATAATCTTTGACAAAAGTCAATAAATTCAAGGATTTTATTATAATATAAACGCGCATTATCCATATCACCAATCTTCTGCGCTGTTTTATATAACATAATTAACTGCGGCAACTCGCCACCAATACATGCGGTTGTGGCAATTAAATGTCCTTTAAATTTGCTGACCACTTCAATTAAATCTGCTTTTGTAGTTGGAACTCTTTCCATTTTGCGGTCTGTGTAACTTTCCAACCACGCCTTTGTAGATAACTCTTTTAAGGCCCTGTAACCAATAGCATCCTTTGCAATAAGTATGAAGTGATAATACTTTTGGCCCGAACCTTTTTTATCTACAAGATATATTTCATTTCCAAACGCCAGTTTGAAGTCTGGGTATTTTTCTTTAATTTCATTGTAATATTTTTCGGCTTCAACATGTGCTGCTAGGACTTCATGGTCTGTTATAGCAACACCTGAAAGTCCTAATTTAATTGCAGTATCTATTAACTTTTTTGGGGAATTAATAGCATCAAGAAGCCGAATGTTTGAATAATAAGTATGATTATGATAACTAAAATATGATGACATAAATTTCCCCCATTCTTATATCTATTATATCATATTTTTTAAGTAATGACAACTATTTTCTCTTTTGCGCGCGTTATACCGGTATAGAGATATTTGCGTTTCATAACTGGCTCTCGCGGCCAGCCTTCATTAAATAGCACTATTTTATCCCACTCACTACCTTGAGATTTCCAAACTGTAATTGCATATCCATAGGTAAACATAAGTGGCACTTCCTCTTTCAACTTGTTGAGTATGATATATTTTGCCCGACCACTTAATATCATCTGCATATTGTTGATTAGATTATAATCGAGGGTAATGTCTTTAAATACCTCGCCTTCTTCGTCTCCGCTCATATCACAGCGGATTACTGGCACAGATATGTCTGATACTCTCTTCATTACCCAACCTGGATATAAGCATATATCTGTATTTGAGTAATTTACTATTTTACCAATTACCCCATTGGTTAATGGATTTTCCAATGTAGATAACATACCCCACTCATTATGGCGATTGATTATCTTATCGCCAATCTGCGGGTCACCAGAGAAGCCAAGAGCTGAGCGCATCTGCGTGTTCAATAACTCTGTCATTTTATTTGTCGCACATAATACCTGGTCGCCCCATAGCAACACATCAGAGTTACATTGCCCCTTTTCCATAATCATAACTTCTTTATTTTCACATGGAAAGGTGTATAGAGGTTTTCCCTCTCGAACATGCATAGATAAGCGAATAATTTCACTTTCTTGCGCTTGTCGCATTATCTCGTCCAAAAAGATATGCGGATTGTCAAGCACATGGTTGTTTGGGTCTTCGCCATCTTCATCGGGGACGGGAGGTAATTGTTCGGGGTCGCCGCAGGCCAATATATAAACACTGTGGCGGCATAACTGTTCCCACATCTTCTTTGGCAGCATAGAAATTTCATCAACTACTATTACTGCTGGATTACCTTCCAAAACAGTGCGCGGATAGAAAGTATAGTTACCACTGGGCAGCATTTTTGCTTGATAAAGCAGTTTATGTGCGGTCATTGCGCCGGGGCAGCCTTTGTTTTTTAAAACATTAGACGCTTTACCAGTATATGCAATATAGCGCACATCTTCATCAGGTCTTATACCTGGGAGGGCAGAGATAATAAACTTTACTAGCGTGCTCTTTCCAGTGCCAGCGTAACCGGAAATGCAGGTATATTTTTCATGGTTATTAAAGCGTTCAATCGCTATCTTTAATCCTTCTTCTTGTTTTTTCGTAAGCTCCATTATCGTGTCTCACCACCCAATCTGTATATTCTTGGAACCATACGTTGTATCGGCTTGCAAAATACATGGTTGAATCGAAACCATCCATATCATCGAATAAATAGATACCATATTTATCAAAAGCTTCTTTATCATACTTATCTTCAATGGCATCACGCAAGTCCCATAAACTTCTTCCATCTGTTAAAAATTCGCTAAAATCATATTTATCTAAAATTTCTATACTATATTTAAATGCTTCATCAAAATTACTATTTTCCTCAAGGTGCTTTTCCGCAGATGTAATTCTGTTGTTAATATAGGTTTGTTTTATTTCTTCATCCTATTTCAAATTATCTACTACTGACATAATAAATCTCCTTATTTTTATTCTATATATATTATAACATAAAATTAGTATTCCGTCAAATTAGAGTAAAAATTTTGAAAAGCACTTTTTAATCGCGGAGACGGGGGTGCGCAGTCGCTGGCGGCGCAGCGACCTCAAGAGAAAAAACGCTGGGTCAAAGACCCAGCGCCTTATGTCATAAAATATTCAAATGCTTGATTGGCATATTGTTGTCTTAGATACCAGGAACCCGAACCGCATCGTTCATAGCATGCCGCAAAAGCGAGTGCCGCATCGGCCGCAGTAGAACTTAATACAAATGTTTCAAATGTATATCCTGTTCTAAATGTTTTTCCGAAAGCATCAAATTGAGATTCTATGGTTTCGATAAGATATTCGCATTGAAAAATCAAATCTTTTCCTCTTACTTCTGGAAACCAAGTTTTTCCCCATTGACATAATCCATAATAAAAACCGCCATCGTATGAATAAAGCCAATATTGAAGATTTAAAGTTGTACCACCAACTTCAGCAATCATATTGCCAATAATTCCAGCCGCAACTTCGGGACTAAAACCAACTGTTCTTGTTAGATAGAGCCAAACATATGTAGCGTATGGATATTCTTCATATCTCGTCTACCAACGCTCTTTGCTAATATTATTTAACTCTATATTGGCTTGTGCGACATGCCATTCAGCCTTGGCGATTTTAATTACTTCACAATCTTCGTCATAGCCAAGCGCTCTCGCACATTCTGCCATAGTATGCGCTATTTCTTGTCTTTTTATAAATTCTTCATTTTGGCCTAATTGAGCAAAATATTCGTCAATTCGTTCATCTAAGTCCGGAGTTTCAATAAATGGGGATGCCGCATGGGCGTTCCCGCAAGAGTAAGAACAGAACAATAACGAACAAATTACTAAAACAATACATAAAATCTTTTTCATATCTCTCTCCTTAAAAATAATACGCTAATCTACTTACTATTTCATAATCCTTGATAATTATCTATGGTGAAACATTTCCATTCCAAATATTCTATTTGCAAGTTCCAATAACGTTTATTTTTACAGAACCCTATTCACTAAATAAACTCTCATACTCTTCTTGTTTTACTTTAAATTTTATTAAACAAATATTATTACCAAGAACGATTTTGATTGTAGGACTTTTATCAGGAGACATTAGAACGAGATTCTGAGCAGTAACTATAACATCGGTTATTGCAACAAGAGGCTCCGCGAATCCTTGGCCCCACATTCCATCCAATTCTCCTATTTTTAATATTGTTTCTTTTTCTTCACCAATATTTTTTGCGTCCCATACAAAATCAACTTTATATGTGGTCGAGAAATCGGTAACTTTTAAACGAGCATCTATATAAGTAACTAAATCTTCTACTTTTCCTTCTGGAATTGAAACGCCGAAAGCACTTGCATGTCCAGAAGCATAATTAACTAAACCGCTATTTAAGATAAACTCTCTAAAATTCTCCAACTTCACATTTGATGGGCAGCGTCCGCTTCCCATCCAGTCAAATCTTTTAATTTCACCATTATCATCAGTTTCTATTTCCGGCCTCAATAACAAAACAGGTCGTTGATATTTACTAACAAGTTGGTTAGCAATAAGGCCAGTTAAATTTTGATTTAATTCATCAGTTACTTTAATCACCAAAACAGGATGTTCCAATAACTCTTCTGTTTCAATTATTTCCTCAATTCTGTCAGCACTTGCTTCACAGGCTTTATTCTAATGGTTTTTAGCATTCGCGCATACTCTACAACTCTAATCAACTCTAAATTCCATTTCGCCTTTACATCCCCGTTTTGTTGAAGGGATTTTTTCAAATGCTTTATAATCAAGCATACTTTCAAACAGAACAGTTTTTTCTTCTTGACTACCCACTCTAATAACAGCATTAATATATGGTGCTATATAGAATGATACTCCAACAGGCGTTACGCCATCTCTTAATGAATATTCTTGTTTTTCTACAAATGCTTCTAAAAATGGATTACAAATATGACTTAATCCAAGACTAATAATTTCCTTTGTTTCGGCGTCTCGAATATCCATCATATCCGCAATAATTCCAATGGCAGCCAAATCTACCAAATCATCAGAGTAGTTTTTACCTATTACAGAATCAATATACTAACAAAATTTAAATACTACTCCTGCGCCAGATAGTGATTTATTTGGATAATCTCCCAGTTGATTATTAACGATACAAGCAATACTATTTGCGCTTTCCAGTTCATGGTGGTCTAGAACTAGAACCTCAATGCCACGGTCGCGCAATTTCTTATGCTCTGCTATATCGTTACTACCAGCATCGGGAACTATAACCAACTATATACCATCGGGTACATTGTCAGATATAATACCGTGCTATTTTCCTTCTTGTAGCCGATAAAAGAAGTTATTTAGCACGGTGCTAGGGGCAATTTGATAAGCATAATTCATTAAGAGTGCTGCTGATGTAAATCCATCAACATCGCTATCTACTTGAACAAAAATTTTATGATCATTGGCTAGATGTGATATAAACATCTTTGCGCCTTTTTCCATATTGTGAAGTAGTAGCGGGTCAAGAAGGTCTCTTTCTGTGGTGTTTAAGTAATGATGAATTGCTTCGGGGACAATACCCCGACTTGCAAATATCCGTTCAATCGGTGTGTATCCATTATTTACCGAGAGTTCCGGATATATAAGTTGATAGTCCATAGGCTAGTCAACCTCCTTTCATAAGAACACCCTCTCTTTGAATAATTGTAAAAATACTTCTTTACCCTTATCCACAGGAGCATCCTTATAATCGGTTAACTTATTCTTATCCCAAATAAAACTTATATTTATATAATTTTTATACTTACTATATATACTTACTAATTTCTTTTTCTACTTCTAAAATTCTTCGTCGCCTATATACTAAAACTATCTGTCAAACGCGATAATAATTTCTTGCGCTCCTGCGTCCATCAGCAACTACATTTGGAAGGCTGTTAAGTTACTGCCGCAGCAGGCCGCAGAAATATCGCAATCAAAACCAAAATAGGTTTGATATTTTAATACACTCTTTTCTCCTTCAAACACTATTGCTTTCTTTACTCTTGGAATGTTTCTTCGGCTATTATTAAAATTGTATAAATTCATTCCAAGAGGATGATTATATAATTGTCCATTTGTATAGACTGGCCTATATTTTCCATATAGTTCACAGTCTGCCTCGCACAGATACCGACCGCGCAGACCTATAAATCTACCATCTTTATCGAAGTGCGGAATGGTAATTTGGTCAGCACCGGGGAAGTATCCTATTTCAGCATTATTTAATACTTCTTGTGAAATACCTTCATCAAGCCAGGGCCGAATTTTTACATCATAGTTAAAGCGTGATAATATTGTATCATCATATTCTTTTAATACGATATTTGGCACTCTGTTTTGAATTTCCTATATACGGCTATATCCTGCGAATATTTTCCAATCTTCCAGCTAATCCGTTTCAGGCGCATTTTCTTCACGCCCAGACAAGCCAAAGCGCTAGGCTATCCATCTTACAGCATCATTTAAATCAAAATCCAAATCATGCTGTAATTTCATAACTTTAATACATAATTCAAAAATATCAAAAGTGCCGCAATTACTATAACATTGAAATAACCCTGTATTAGAGTAAAAATATAATTTGCGAGACGCTTCCTCGGTCAGAGGATTGTGGCATATGGTTTTTGCTATAATACCCGTATTTACATACTGCGGTTCGGCGCCCCAATCCTCCAACAAATCAAAAATTTGTTCGTCCGATAAGCAATCTCGTATCTCTTGCTTATCAAAAACTAACATATTACTTCAAGGTTACTCTAACGCAATGATGAAGAAGCCCGCACTCTTCATTTACATACTTTACCAAGAACTCTTGCGGGTTCATATTTTTATCGGTTCCCTTGCGGGATTTCAAAACTTCGGCCGCAAAGTTCTGCGGCATGATATACTCTACACTTCCAGTTTTTTCATGTAGAGTTCCTGTCATTCTTACAATTGCCATATTAAAAAGCGCTCTCTTCCTCTAATTTTATTTTAATATCATCCATTTGAATTAATTCATAGTCCCATCCAGTAGCAAACATAGGTTGGATGCGGCAGCAGCCCAAATCGGCTTTACACCATAAATAAATACCTTTATACCTGCCGCGTCTATTCTTATAAATAGACATTTTAATTACTGGCTTTGGGAATGTTGATTTTGCTAGGATATTTTCAAGAGATTTTAAATCTTTCTCTTTCACTGGTAATAGCACAGAACCATAGTCTATTTTATCGGCTATACTCTTAGCGCCACGCAGAAGGTTTTGGTCAGGAGTTTCGCTATCTTGATAATCAGCGTTTAACTGTGTTGAGGATAGAATAAATACTCCATATTGGTTGCATAGGTCTTTCAATTTATTTGATAGCATAAATAGAACATTATCTTCGCGCAATCTTACTCCTCCACTACGCCGCGTAATTTCTTCCAAAATCTTCATACTGGTATGGATATAATCGTGAAATACATACTTTACATCGTGGTCTCGGATATTTTTCTTGATATGGTTTTCTATATCTTGTAAAGAGAAATCGGGTAACTCATCGATATATACTTTGCCTTCGCTTAGCACAGAAGCAGCCTGCATAATGCGTTCTTCTTCATTTCCTTCATATTTACCATTAATGATATGTTCTTCATTTACATTAGCGAGGAAAGCAAGCATCATTGTTTGCACTTCTTCTTTTTCCTGCTCGGTAGTGATAAATAAAGTTGGCTGTGGCGCACCTGTCTTAATCCATCCAAGATATTCATCATATATCTTAGCACATCCTATATAGCAGGCATCGGCAACCATTGCTCTGGACTTGCCAACGCCGGTAGGCGCTGACCGCAAGTAAAACTTTTTTAGTCTCGCCCCGCGAGTAACAGTATTAATAAATGGCCCATATAGAGGCACACCTACTTCCGGATGAAATTTGAAACTCTCAATGAGTTCATATATTCCATCGCCGGCTTGCTCGGCTTCTTCATAACAATCATCTACATATTTCATTCTGATATTATCAATCTTTTCGTCGATAATATCAGCTATTTGAGTTAATGTAGAGTTATCTAGAACATCTTCTTGCTGCTGTCGTTTTTTAGAGTCTAGGATATTGTCAACATCATATATATCACTTATATCAAGTCCAAAATTATCATATGCTCTTAATAGAGAAAATTTCTTCACTCTATTATAATAGTAATTAAACGAGTCTGGAATGATAACATCAATAATTTTAGTCAGCCATTCATCACCTTTTTGACTTTTATAAATTGCTTCGCTTTTTGGTCGCGTTGCTAAGAAGTCATTGATATTCGCCAGCGTGATTGTTTTTGCTCCTAGTTCATGTAATTTGAAGATAGAACCAAAAATCACTTTATGAAACTGGTCTGGAAAATCTTCGTCAGTAAGGACATATTTATCTGTTTCGTCCAAAAGTGAAGGATTAGCGAAGACGTTGCCAATAACTTGCATAATTGCGGTTGTATCTACATATTTAGAACTCATACAGTATTGGCCTCCTCGTCCAAAAATTTAAACAACTTTCTTTTCTTGATTTTCCTCTGCGGGGGTTTAATTGTAATTATTATTTCATTGGGTTTATACTCTTCAATATTTTTATCTTCGTTTTGTTGCTGTGCTGCCCAAATGTTGTAATAATAATTATAGGCATCCTAATAGATGTATGGAACAATACCAATTCCACCATTTGCTTTTTCAATAGGATTATGTTTAATTTCAAAAAAATAGATTAAACTTCTATGGATACCCGAATAAGTATATTTCTCTTCTTTAATATATTTATCCAGTTGCTTTTTTATTTTAGGAGTAAGCGAAGAAATATTAAGTAATTTCTTGATATAATCTTCCAATGCTTGTTTTGCTTTTTCTTCTTCGGTTAGAGATGCTTCATGTTTCTTTGCGCAAGCCTCGTGCGCATATCTATTTGCGCGAGCCATCACAAATGGCTCTTTTGAAGCATCAAAGGTTTCACCACAGTAAAAACATTTTACTAAGTGTTTTGCCATAACATCACTCCATAAAAAACTAAGCCAGAAAACTTATTTTCTGGCTTAGCAGGCATTACTTTAAGTCTTCTTTCAATTCAGTAACAACCAGATGAATCAAATCTACCTGGTCGATTGTACTATCCGCAATCTTCTTACCCTTACCGAGATATTTTTCTACGATAGAAACGATACGAGGACCATAATAATTAGGGTCTTTCTGCATCAAGGGAGCAACATAATCATTAAATTCAGCAATTTCAGCATCATAATCATAGGTAACCGACTCTGGTGTTGTTGAACGCTCGTCAGTGACAAACTGATTATTATTTTCTTTTGCTTCTTTATCAATTGCTTCGTTCAATGCCTTCACTAAAGCATCATAGTCCAAATCGACATCATTCTGCATATATTTGAAGCGACATCCACACTCAATTGTATTATCAAGAGAGCGCATAATGAGTTTGCGGCTTTTTGATACTTCGTCAATTTGAGCATAGGTGTAAATATCACTCATGTCTTTGGCAATGTTATTAATAGACTTCTGTGCTGTCGGCACAGTCATATTAAATTCTGTTCCATCCTTACGCTTGAATGTCTTCTCCTGGTCATGAGAAATGAACACAAGAGCATATCCCTGCATAGTGATGGTGCGGAAGGTTTCTTCAAACTCCTTCTTGTATTTAGACCAACCATTATTGCTCCAACCGCCATCGCCGATATTATCAATACCAAGTTGATTACAGATATACTTTTCGCAAGCGCTTCCCGCAAAATCAACTGTATCAATGATAACTGTCTTAAACTTTTCCTTTACTTCTGGCTTTTTCAGTTCACGAACAACTTCTTTAAGTTCAGACCATTTTTCAATTGGCTGAGCGTAAATCCCTGGGATAGCATTATATCCCTTTTCAAAAGCGAGAAGTAGAGCGCCGGGGAATTTGGAGCAAAGGGTGGTTTTACCCACCTTTGCTGGCCCATAGATGTAGGTAATGTAACCGCTAAGGTCACGAGAAACTTTATTAGGCTGAATAGCCAACAGATTAATAGCCATAGTTACTATCTCTCCTTATTAGAAGTTGAAACCTCCGGCTGCGGGTGCCGCAGCAGCAGGAGCAGCCTTGGATGCCTTATAATCATCCTGACGCTTCTTAATAGTGGCGAGATAGGTTTCTCTATCCTCACTAGCCTTTTTGAGGAAGGAAGGTGTCATATCACACTCTTCGTCGGTACCATAACTATAAAGTTCCTTAGCACTACCAGTGATAACCCAATCCTTGCGGGTACTAGATACTGTTCTCACATTATCTTCGCCCCAAGCAGATTCATCAACGTAGGTCTTGGTAACAGTTTGAGAAATCTGCTTACCCCAAAGACAAGTAAACACAGGACGTGTAGAAGAGGCTTCAAGCCCTTCATAATAACTAATGGCGCCCGGATTTGTTGCTGTGAATTCCACAGGAAGGATAGCGCCACGGAAATCAAATACGCAGCCCTTTACAACTGCATGCTCGTCAATCTTGCGCTCTTCATTTGGCTCAACATGAACTACATTGGTGATAACCATATCAGCCTTAAATGTATTACGCTGACTCTCATCTTCGTTAAGAGTATCGGTAAGATGAACAAAACCACCTTCATTGCGCTTTGCGGAAACAAGTTCCTCAACGCCATTGCGATTAGAATAAAATTCGTTAAGACCAATGGCAGAGTCAATACGAACCTTAACCGCATTTTCCTTACCGCCATTCATAACAGTGGCATGCTTGCCTTCTACAATATCCTTGAGGACAGTGTAAGTTGCATTAGCGGCGCCCTTTGTGGTTGTGGCGGTAACATATGTGAAATGGATTGGCACAATATTAGTCAAAGCATTATCTGTTGCGATATCAAGAGTACCCATGATAAAAGCAGTACCTGGGTTCTTGGAGTTCTCTCCGCTCACGCGGGATTCCAACTTATGGTCGTAAACATATCCCTCAATGTGTGAAGTATTAATAAAACTTTTCTTCATTATTTAATCTCCTTATTCTTCATCTAAATTTGCATTTTTACCTTTTTCAGTTAACATATAAAATATTGGGTCAGACCCCACTTTTTCAAGATAACCATCAGTTACCAACTTACGAGAACTACCTGAGACACTTCTGGACGACAGTCCAAGAGCCTCTGCAACATCTTTCGTTTTCCATGTTTCAATATTTTGATTATCTTTAAAAAACTTTAAAATGATTTTGCCATTTTCTGTAAATGGCGGCTTTTCTGTACTTTTTTCTGCGATGAGGGCTTTCCAGTAATCCCATGCATCATCGGGGATATCGCCATTCTGGACGTGGTCCTCACCAAATAAACGCGACACATAATTAATAAATGCTTGTTTCTTTGACATAATATTTATACCTTTCTTTATCTTATATATCTATTATATCATTTTTTTTGTAACTCAGCAACCTTTTTAGCAATCTCTGGTTTCGCTTCGTCCATTTGCTCTTTCCAATCGTCCCAATAAGAATATGTTAAATCATTTGAATAAGAGTTAATACGATTTACATATCCTTGGAGCATATCGAAGTCCCGAGCATAACAATGATAACTATTTGCGCGATGGGTATAAGTTCCTATTTTAACACCTACTTGTTCTGCAATCCTAGATTGTAATTGAATAAGTGCAAAGGCGTTCATAAATGCGGCTTTGCATGCATCATTTGAACGGAATAACACCTTCATATGAAGTTTATTATCGCGGATAAAGAATTGCGCATGTTGCCAACAGGCAGGGTCATCACTATACATATCTTCTGAATTATCTCTAATATCAATAACCGCACGACGGGAGTATGGGTTACGCTTTAATTCATCAATTACAAAATCTATTTGATTAACTTCATGAGTATCAGGAAATTTTGTACAATTATCTACATAGTATCTTGTCATTCTATCGTGATAAGTATAAACCCAATTTCCTTTATATATCTCAAAATCCATAATTCCATCAAGCATCTCTTGGCAATACTGCTCCAAACTCACAGGGTCACAAAAAGATAGTTTACTAATCATATCATCTTGTAAAGGATGCTCAACTACAAATGTCATAGATACTTCTTTCTGTTCTGTATTCCAATCCGGACATGGAACAATTGGCGCTTCATTTAACATTACCAATGACTGATGGTAAGCCATTGGTAATGTCTTTCCATAACATAAAATTTCTTCCATTTTACTGATTTACTGCAATATTTGAGGTTGTTGTTCCAGTAGTAAAGTTATTAATGCATATGTCGTCCGTATTCGCTGAAGTAGCGCTAGTTAAAGTAATACTACCGGTTGTTCCATTATATGTGGTGGTATAAATATACGGAGAACAGATGCTTGGAGAAGTATAAGTCCAAGTCGTGCCCTGGCCGTTTCTATATCCTTCCCAGTAGGAATCATCAAGTAATTGTTTTAATTCTTTTTCAGTTAATTCAATTTTTCCATTCTTATTTAGTGTAAATACTTTAATCATATTAGTCCTCCAAACTTAGTGTATAGCCCTAAATAGAATCGCCTAAATAATAGAGAAAACTATCTATTTCATCAATAAAAACTGGTTTACAGTCTATATTAAAATCAGGATTCTATAACTCTCTATATGATACAATATCAAATCCAGTAAGACCATAAGCATGCGCTTTTTCACGCATGGCATATGGATTGCCGCATACTAATATTCCGTTGTTTTCTTTTGCCAGAAGCATGAGTCTACTTGTTTTTCCAGAACCTCGTTTATCAATAATTTGGTACATAATTTTTCCTCATTTTATACTATATCCAAAATCTTTGGCATGAAAATAAAGTTGCCAATAATCTTCGCGTTCGTTTAACTTATCTCTATCGCACTCTTCTACTACTTCAAAAGTAAAGTTCTCTACTCCAATAGAGTACATAGCGGGATAGAGTTTATTCTATGTCCAGTCCTCGGCACCTACGCCGCGCTTTACATGCTACTTCCAACGGTCTGCAATATTTGCGGCCTGTCCTACGTAACACATACCATTGTTAATATTGGTAATTTTATATATGCCGGTGCGGACATTAGGACCGACCACTCTACCAATCATATCGGTAAGCGGCCTCTCATAATATACTTTATAAATTACTTTATTTAGCGGTGTTTTATCTCGTAGATATGGAAGTACTTCGCGCAAACGCGCAATCTCAGCAATATCTTCACTGGATAAACATATCCTATAAAAATCTTGCTGTGTTTCCATTGCCATCTTGCGCTATGCTGCCTCAAGCGCGACTTGAACATCTCGCTAAAGTGCAATTATACGTCCATTCCAATATGAGAATTCTTTTTGCTCTTTTTCAATCGCTTCTTGAAACTCTTCTGCTGCCTCTTGGAGAGTTTTAGCATACTCTTCTTTTGCTTCTTCTCTGCTAGTTTCTAATTGATTAGCAATATTTTCAATTTCTTTATCAAAACTATTCTAAGCAATTTCTAATGCTTGATTATAATAATCCTATGCAGCCTTTGCCTAAGTTTCTTTTAGCGTTTCAAAATGCTACTAAATTTCAACATTTTGAGCCTAAACAATTTCATAGGTTTTTTCTTCTCGTTCTAACTTTTTAGTTAAAACATTGTACTCTTCTGATAACTATTTATTTTTTTGTTCTAACTCAAAATCATACTATTTTGTAGATTGTATTTTCGGTCTTAATATAAGGTATGCCCCACAACATCCTACTATAAGACCGATAAGTATATATAGGATAGTCATAAGATAAAAAAAACGAGGTGAGTTTTATCCCACCTCGTTAATTTACTTCATTACTCAGCGTCAGCGGTTGGATCGAAAGCCATGCCAGCCTCGGTGAGAGAGAGGAACTTGACCTGCTTGTGGGTACCATCAGGAAGTTCAACCTCAGCAGGAGTGCGGATACCCAGACCCTTGCGCTGGATAGCACTAGTAAAGATACCGTCGACAGAACGCTTCTCTAGATGAAGAGCCTCAGCAACGTCAGCAGCGGTCACGTCCTGACCATTAACCTTCTTAAGATAATTGAGAACAGCAGCACTATTTTCCTTCATAGCCATGATAAATAATCTCCTTTTTAAATAAATATTTTTTTAATTTTTTCTTTGTGTAAAAATTATATCAAAAAATTTTTTCTTAGTCAAGAATTCTGTAAAATTTCCTAAATCATTTCATCCAATAGGTCTAGGTCTTGCCAATCTGTAACGTGGCTTGTATATTTCATAATGTCTTCCTTAGCCTTTTGGATAGCATCTTCATCGGGACTGTTTTGAATACAGAGTTCTGCCTTCGCGATTTTCTTTGCTAATGCTTGTAAATCTTTTTTCTTCATGTGAATTATTTTTTCCTTAATTTTTACGATTTAATTATACAAAATTTTTTTAAGTTAGTCAATGTATTTCGCTAAAAACTCTTCTTCTGTAATGATAGGGATATTGAGTTTCTTCGCGGCAACATTTTTGGCAGAAGTACTGGTTATATCATTATTAATCAATATATCAGTATTCTTTGTTACTGACGATACAGTTTTACCGCCAGCGCTTTCAATTACAGATTGTAATTCTGCTCTATTTTTAAAACGAGATAGCGTTCCGGTAATACAAATTTTCTTACCGGATAAAGTATTACTAGTTTCTTTGGGAGCATCATATGAGATATTTAAAATTAAAGTCAGATTATCTGCCTCTGTATAATCAAAATCACGGATAGCATCTAATGTAATATAACCAAAATCGTCTAAAAGGGTAAAATCATAATTTTCAATAATTGCTTTCCTAAAATTATTCCATGTGCCAAAAGCCTTTGCCAATGTTTTAGACATTGAAGTTCCAATCAGCGGAATACCAATGGCGCAAATAAATTTATCTAATTGACAATCTTTACTTGCTTCAATGGCGGCGAGCATATTATCAACAGACTTCTCACCAAAACCAGGTTTTTTAGACCATTCTATTTTATATTGTTTTAAATTATAAATATCCTCAATACAATTTACCCAACCATACTCAATAAGTTTTTCTAATGTGGCAACCGAAATACCCTTTACATCAAGTCCTTTTTTGCCAAGGAAGTGATCTAATTTGTTTACAAGTTTTCCTTCACAAGTAGGATTCATACAGTATAATTCCAAAACTCCAGTATCAGATTCTCGCTGTTCAGTGGCACCGCCGCAGATTGGACAGATTTTAGGCATATCAATATGCTTATCAGTAAAGAAACTTCGCTTACTGGCTTTACTAATTTGCGGAATTATCATATTTGCCTTGTATACCCAAATTCTTTCTCCTACATACGGCAGGGTTCCGAGAATATCACTTGCTACACTAATATTGTGTAAACTTGCTCTTTCAACTGTGCTACCATCAATATCTACTGGTTCAAAAATAGCAACTGGCGTTAAAATACCAGTTCTACCCATAGACCATTCAATATCTTTTAGTGTAGTTTCATATTCATCATCATAAAATTTATATGCAATAGCATTTTTAAAATGATGACCAGTCTCACCGAGAGATTTACCATAAGCAATATTATCAAACTTGAAAACAACCCCATCTATTGGATAATTATGGTCTGCGCAGAAGTCTTTTACATCATTTATAGCATATGTTGGATTTTCCTTAACCCAAGGTACAACTTCAAAACCATACTTCTGTAATGCTTCAAGGTTTTCAGTCACAGTATCAAAACCAATACCTTTGATTACATCCCAAGCAATAAATGTGAGTTTTCGTTGAGCACACACCTTTGAATCCAAGAGACGAATAGAACCTGCAGCAAAATTACGAGGATTTTTATAGTTGGTAATGAATGTTTGAAAATCGTTCCACATACAAACTATTTCACCATCAACTATTAATTCGTCCTGGTAATCAATCTTTTTAGGGATTGACGGAATTACTTTGGCATTATGGGTAACGTCTTCACCAATAATTCCATTGCCGCGAGTTTCTGCGGAAACCAATTCTCCATTTAAATAACGCAATGAACAAGTTAAACCGTCCATCTTTGCCATCGCAATAAATTCATGGTTGCCTAAAAAACTATTAACTTCATCTTCACTCTTGGTTTTATCCAAAGACAGCATTTTGTGGTTATGCTCTACTTTTGGTAGAGCATTTACCACATCATATATTACTTTTTGAGTTGGAGAATCGGCAAGCGTAATACCAGTTTCTCGTTCTAAATCAAGGAGTTTAAAATAAAGATTGTCCCATTCTTCATCGGTCATAATGGGATGACCTTCATCATATGCCTTGGTTGCATCATTCAGTTTAGCAACTAATTCTTCCATATTTGCTCCTTATTTACAAATATATTATATAAAAAATTTTTTATTTAGTCAAATATTATACTTTACTTACTCCGATTACTTTATTACCCTTGATAATCTGATTTCCTACGGTAGTTCTTGCGCCAACTGGTATATCCTTTGCGCTGACGCAAATAGAGTTTTTATTGCCAACTACCAAAATCATATCTTCATCAGAGATAAGTACCGCGGCAGAAGCAGGTTCTTTACTGTAAATTAAACCCTTACCACCACGATTTTGAAGTGGAATATCTTTTGTAGCAAATTTCTTTGCGGTCCCCGCTTCTGCGAACACGGCGAGGCTGTCATTGAGGTCTCTAATCGGGAGGCCGCACACTACTTCATCAGTCCGCGCAAGCGCAATACCTTTAACACCCATTGTTACACGACCAGATGCCGCAACATCGGTAGACGCAATTTTTATCCCAAAACCCGCTTTTGAGAGTAAGATTACATCTTCATCTTTCACCAAGAATACCGACGCAAGGCTATCTCCATCCTTCAAACTAATCGCCGCAATACCATTTTTCTTCTTTGTCTTCAAATATTCTTCCAAACTTGTCTTTTTGACAATACCCTGTTTTGTAACAAAGAATACATATTGAGCATTTGTATCTCTATAAATAGAGTAAATAACCTGGGCGTATTCATCCGCAGCCATTTGAACAAGCGCATCAATTGGATATCCCTTCGATTGATTAGTTCCTTCTGGAATTTCATCGACCAAGAGACGATACATATTACCCTTGTTGGTAAAAATCATTAGATTATCAAGAGTATTGGTGCGGATAATCATTGATGTAATATCCTCTTGGTTCTTTACGCCCTTACCGTTGCGCTTCTGTGCTACAAAGTTTTTAGTGGGGATACGCTTCAAAGTATTGCCTTCTGTTAGCACAACGATACAGTTTTCGGCAACAATATCTTGAAGTTCGCCATCAGCATTTTCTTCGGCAATATGAACTACTTTTGTTCTGCGGTCATCGCCATATTTCTTGATAATTTCTTGCCAACCCTTAATCAATTCTTGATTAAATTTATTTTGGTCGTTCAAAATTTCTTCAATGCGCTGACGCTCTTTCTCTAAATCAGTTTTTTCATCTTCTAACTTCTTAACTTCAAGATTAGCCAAACGGCTAAGTTTCATATCAAGAACAGCCTTGGCCTGTTCTGCATCGAGAAGGAATCTCTCTTGCAGAGCCTTACTCGCAGTTGCTGCGCTTTCAGAAGATTTAATTATCTGTACGACTTCATCAATCGAAGCAAGGCATATTAACAATCCATCAAGTATATGTATTCTATGCTTAATTTTTGTTAAATCAAAGTTAAAACCTCTGCGATAGATAATCTTTTCATGGTCAATATGGGCTTGTAATGCTTCTTTCCAGCCAAAAATCTTTGGAAATCTACCATTATCCAGCATAGTCATATTGATGCCGTAATAATATTGTAATGATGTATTTTTATATAGATATTTAATTACTCTATCAGGGTTTATATTTTTATGTAAATAAATCTTAATATTTACGGTTTCGCCAGTTAGGTCATTATGTCTTTCTATACCGGGATTTTCTTCTGACATTTCAATTTCTTCCAACTGACCGCAGATTGTATTTGTATAAACTCCATAGGGAATTTCTTTTACAATTAGACAATGGTCTGATACATCATACTCAATAACTGACCGCAGTTTGCAAGCAGAACCATTCCCTGTCTTTAATGCCTGCTTTACTTCTGGTTCATTAAGCAACATAGCGCCAGTTGCAAAGTCTGGAACACAATAAATTTCATCAAAATCGCAATCCGGATTTTGCAGTAGATGTATTAGTGCATTATTTACATCTTTTATATTGAACTGCGGAATAGAGCCTGCAAGTCCAATACCAATTCCCATTGTACCATTGACGATATTGTAAAATCCCTTACTTGGTAAAACTCCAGGGTATTTCTCAGTGTCATCATAATTATCTCTCCAATCGGTTATAGTATCTTTTTCTATATCATCAAATAGATGCCCGCAAACGCTACTTAAGCGACTTGAAGTGTAACGCTGATGTGCCCAGTTGCCTGAATCAAGAAGCGTTCCGACATTACCTTCAACATCCATGAGAGGATATCTCATAGCAAATGACTGGCCAGAGCGCATCAACACTCCAACGGCGCTACTATCGCCGTGGATATAGAAACGAGATAGAGAGCCAACCGCTTTTAAAGACTTTTTATATGGCTTGTCATATGTAAATTTATCTGTATATAGCGCATAAAAAATTTGTCTTGCGGAAGGTTTTAAACAATCACGCACATCAACCAGAGCACGAGACTGTAGAACAGCACCGGAATACTGTGTAAATGACTGTTCAATTATATCTTTAAAATCCATATTTTATCTCCTTACTCTGAAATCGTGCTAAAATCTACATTTTTGAAAATGAAATCTCTGCGCGGCTCAACCTGTGGCCCCATCAATTGTTTCAACAAATCAATTGCTTTTTCATCATATTCCATTACATCAATTCGTTGATTTTTTGGCTCAAACATTGAGTTGCGGGCAGTTTGCGGCGACAATTGACCAAGTCCCTTGGCTCTTGTTACCTCTCCGCGTATTCTTCCTCTTACCTTTGAATATTCTTCATCATCAAAATAGTAAGATTCAGTACCTCTATTATTCACAATATACAGCGGAGACCGCAGCCAACACAGGCGCCCCTCTTTGATGAAATCTGGCGCAAGATATGTCATCGCTGACATAATCAGCAAACCGATATGATACCCATCAGAGTCAGCATCGGTACAGATGCCAAGCCGGCCATAGCGCAGTTTCTTTGCGTCATACTTACCAGGGGTGATATTTAATGCGCTCAAAAGAAGTTTGATTTCTTCATTTTGGAATATATCTTCATCATCGTTTGATAGGCAGTTTATCATCTTACCCCGAATAGCCAATAGACCATAGGTTCGTGAGTCACGGGCCTGTGACATGGCTCCAAGAGCAGAGTCACCCTCGCAGATTAACAGAGTTGAATTTTGACCTAAAAACTCGGCATCTTTCAACTTGTCAGATGCAAATACCTTGCGCTTTTGATTCTTTTCAATGTCTTTTGTTGCTTCCAATACTTGGCGGCGTGCCCGTTCAGCGGCCGCTTCGGCACGGGAAATCTTGCGTAGAAGTTCAACAATTGTATTGAACTCGTCTTTATAGCTGCGCTCCATTTCTTTCAATGCATCGCTAAAGCAATTTGATGCAAGAGTGCGCAAACTCGCATTATTTATCTTGCTCTTGGTCTGGTTGGCAAAACTTGGCTGCGCCACAGAGCAGTTGATAACATAAAATAGATTGCCTCTGATAGCATCGCCATCAAAGTTTTCATGCGAGAGAGTATTAAATGTGCGGGTAATCGCAGTCTTCGCGCCGGTTATTGGGGTACCACCTTCGGGACACCGCAAACCGTTTACAAACACATAACCCTCTTCTCTCTTGGAACCCCACTGAAATGCTATTTCAACCATATCATCGCCATCTTTGGTAGAATTATAGATAATATGATTATGTAGTGGAGTAGATAGATTTTCTTTTATAAAATCCTTAATGCCATTTTTGGCACAATAGGTATTTTTCTTTTTAGTTTCTATATTTGTAATGGTGAATGTAATTCCACTATAAAGAAATGAAATATCTTTTATATCCTTACAAATCTTGTCAAATGAATAGCCAATTTCACCATTTTTAAACACTTCTGGATCTGGACTAAACGATATTAATGTACCATTTGGTTCCGTGGTCGCGGATTCTTCATATTTTTCCAAATTGCCCTGTAAAAATTTTGCATGAGCACTTTTTCCATCTCTATATGTGTAAACCTCAAACCACTTTGCTGACAGACAAACACACTTAGCCCCGATGCCATTCAGGCCCGAGGCGTTTTTATATACGCTTTCATTGAACTTACCACCAGTATGAGAACGAGAATATATTGAAACCAATACATTTTCGCCGTCTTCTCGCATACCAAAAGGCACTCCACGACCGTAGTCTCTAACGCAGACTGAATTTCCTTTTTCGCTTACATAAATCTCAATTTTATCTCCAAAACCGGCCAATGCTTCATCTGTGGAGTTATTGATAATCTCTTTAAATGCTTGGTATGTTCCCTCATTATCATCCGATCCAAGGTACATTTGGATACGAGTACGCACACCTTCACGGAAATCAAGAGATTGTATGGCTTCAATACCATAATTATCCATATTTTCGCATTACCTCCTCTTCGGTCATACGGCCAGTAGCAAGAGCATCGGCTAGTTCATTGCCTAAAATACCCTTATGACCGTCGATTTTTATTAATTCAATTTTATATCCTTTTTCTTCTATTTTATCATATTTTTGTATAATTTGCAAGTTTTCTGGCGTTTTTTTATCACTTTTTATCCATCCGTTATACTTCCAATTATTTTTCCATTTAGTTAATGTATTTATTGTATATGCACTATCACAATATACAATTGGAACAAAGAAATTGTATTCATGACCAAAACGAATTAGTGCATATAAAGCCGCTGATAATTCCATTTCATTATTTGTAGTATTTTTAAATTGTTCTTGGTGGCAGAATACAACTTTATCATCGCTATCTAATTTTACAACAGCGAATCCACCGGGACCAGGATTAGGATGCGCCGAGCCATCAATGTATATAGCCATCAAAAACCTCTTTCTTCATCTTCACCTGGTAGTATTCGCACATCTATATCTTCTGGAATACAAATGACTATATCATTAGGATAAGCCATTTCAAATGTTTTGTGAATCTGTTGAATTACTTCCCAGTCATATTTATCAGTTGGAAAAGTTACTATAATTCTCTTCATTCTAAACTCCAATCTATTGGTTTACTACCCATTTTCTCTAAAAATTCATTAGCCCGTGAGAAACAATAACTTCCAAAAAATGGGATACTTCCTCTTGATGCGCTTAACGGACTTGGATGACTACATAAAATACAAGACTTTTTCTTTTCTTCTAAGATTTTTATCCAATATTGAGTATTAAACTCTGGTAAAAATGTCGTTCTCAGCACGTCCTGAGCGTAATTTCCCCACGCCATAAATACGATTGGCTGCTCTAAAAAGGCTGTTTTTAATACAACATTTCGTGTAAAATCTTGCCATCCCCAATTAGAGTGACTATTTGCATGATGTGCTTCAACGGTCAGTGTTGCGTTGAGTAGCAGCACTCCCCGTTCAGCCCATGGGGTTAAGTCTGTTGTTGTAGGCATTGCGCAACCGATATCGGCGCACATTTCTTTAAATATATTCCGTAAACTAGGTTGAATCGGATTTCCATTCGCAATTGAAAATGCTAACCCGTTAGCCTGACCTGGCGTATGATATGGGTCTTGCCCTATAATTACTACTTTTACATTGTCCGGAGGTGTTAATTCAAACGCGCGGAATATCTAATCCTACGGAGGGCAAATTATCTTACCATTTTCTCGCTCTGTTTTTGCGGATGCGGCAAGACATTGTGCTTTAAAAATTGCTTCTGGGGCTAAAATATCTGTCCATTTCATAAAAATTCATTCCTTTTTCCTATATATAAATATTATAACATATTTTTTTATAGAAAACAATAAACCCCGTAGATAAAAATCTACGGGGTTTATAATCATATACCATAATCAGTATTTATGTCAATCGGTTCTTCCTCTTGGCCAGGCTCAAAAGGCAATATTTCATCATCAAGCAAGTCATTTAGAATTGCTTCATATTTAATACCATTTTTAGTATTTTCTGCTTTTGCCTTATTGTAGTAGAAACCTTGACTTACGCCATATGCGCTCCACGCTACACCGGGGATAACGCTAAGCCAAGGTAGAGAACCGGTATATCCGTTGATAACACATAAAAAGGCTAGAACAATATAAGAAATTGTTATAATCCAGATTAGTAACCCTTCCCAAATTAGTAATTTTTTGGAAAATTCTTTTTGTTTCATTTTAGTAATCCCAATTTCTTCAAAATTCTATGAACTACTGTAATGAATTCCTCTCTGGTAATATATTTCTTATACATCTTGCGGCCCTTGTCATCACCTTGAATGAAACCATTTTGCTCGGCCCAAGCACGTGCTTCGGCAGACCAACTTTCATTTGTGTCTTTATTTGCCTGTTCGACAATCCAAGTTTCCATCATTTCATTAAATCTTTCCTGTGTCATATCTTCATCCTCCTCTGCTAATGCATTAGTGACAGTTGTAGCCAATTCGCCCAAACGATTATATAGCCAATCGCCGGGGCAGGATTTATTTGCGAACCAACGATGGACTGTAATAATCATTTCATCTGCTTTTGGTTCATAACCTAATGCCATAGTCTTATCACTAAACCAGATTAATTTTGTTTTATTATAACGTTTGCATATGTCAATACATAGTCTTATTAATGACTAGAAGACAACTTCATTCATACGATATGGGTCAAATGTATCGCTTGCGCATTCAATAGTAATAGCGCGATTATCATTTGCCGTGTTTGAAGAACACCAACTTCTATCTTTTTCCTCAACATATAGTCCAATGCGGCCGTCCTTATCAATGCCATAATTTGAAGAAGCCTAAGTGGTTGAACGAGCAAACCACGCTCCAAGTGCTTCTGCAGTGCATTGTCCTACAACGCAATGAGGAGTAATTCTATCAATAGAATGAGTGCGATTTGCAGTCTTATTTGGTGATATTGTTTTTACTGCGATTAATGGACTATTGCTCATTTCTTGTTTTTCCTCCTCAACTTTTGGCTTTTCTGTTTCATTTACGTTAGTTTTTTTTTCAGTTACAATAAATGGACTATATCCTTTTGATTGTAAATCTCTTAACATATTTTCAGCATTACTTCTTACTGAAAATGCTCCTACCTATACTTTATAATATGGGGCAACATATGTAACAAAAGCATTTTTATAATTAGCCCCAAGGGTTTTGATTTTATCACAAAAAGCATTTGCATTTTGTTTCGATGCGAAAGCGCCAACCTATATTCTATATATCATAGAAATAGTTTCAGTTGGCTATTCAACTGTTTTATATTCATCTTTAAAATAAATAGCAACCATGTTATCAACAGGACGATTGTAAGAAGCAACTGCATATGGCTTTCCACTATATAGTAATCTTGTGCTGCCTCCGCCATCTAAGTTAATAGCATAAGTGCAACCAGTTTTTAATACTATATCAGCCGCTTCGTTAAATGTGGCTCCTGGACTATCAATAGAAAATGTATAGACATAATTTTCATCATACCCAATAATAGTTCTACGTGCGCGTCCAGAAATTTCTGTTGCCATAGAAATGGGAGCTTTCTATCCGTTTACCACAAGTGGCGGATATCCAGAAATAAAATCTATCCAATTTCTTTCATTATCTCTACCATAGCATAAATTTCCAGTAGTATCAATACCCATACCATAAATTAAGCCAGTATCAACAGCTTTAATTATTCCATTATCAATATAATCCATTGTTGGTTTTCCATCGCTGAAATTAAAAAATCCGCCATTAATTAGAATGTCGGGCTTATTATTTACACTATTATAATAATTATCTAGCGTCTAAGTTGGCTCCTTAGCTGAAACAAAATCAATTTTTTGAATATGTTCTTTCTTTGTTTTTGTAATAAATACATTTGACTAAACCTATAATCCCATTCATTTCACCCCTTTATAAAAAAGTAGAGGCTATAAATTATAGCCTCTACGCAATTTCTGCTATTCTACTACGGTGAATTTGTTTCAATTCAACTTCACCATATATATCTTCGCCTCTAAATACTTTTGAGACGCGTCTCATTCCATTATTTATACCTTCATAATCAACTAAATCAACCTGACTTTTTGTATCGCCATCAAGTATAATGATGGAATCTTCTCCAACTCTTTGAAGAGCAAGTTTTAATAATTCTACATCCAAATTCTGCGCTTCCGTTATATAAATACCTGCGTTCATTCCAGAGGTGTCATAGCCTCGAATATCGCTCATTGGAAGTAGAATTAATTTTTCATTATCAATTAACTATTCAACAGCAATCTTTCCACCAATTTTACTTGAAAGAAAATTACCAATTTGTGAATCTAATAGTTTTTCATCACGAGACCCAGGATAAAATCCCAATTTTGCTGCATTTTTAGTAGCAACAGTATTGCAAAATATAATAATTTTATCTATTTTTCCCCTATCCAAAAGTGAAAATAAATAACCTACAGCAAGATGTGATTTACCTGCGCCCGCAGGACCTTTTATCATTGTAATTTTATTATTCATTAAACTGTCCGCGGCCATAGCCTGATAAATATCGCCACGATATGGTTTAACTTCACCTAATTGTTTTGAATAAAAACTTTTATATTTTAGTTGTCTAAATTCTTTTCCAGTCCACAGTAATGTATCTACTCTCTCTTGGCTTTTTTTATCATATATATTAATATATTCATTGATATATAGCTCTTCACTATATTCCTATTGGTTAGAGTAGAAGTAAGCCATTTCTTCTTCGTTAAAGTAATATTCTTTATATCCAGTATAATCATCATTATCTATTTTAATGCTTTCGATATTATCTATTCCAAAAATTGGTATCGCGAGCATTTTTAATGCAACATCATTCGTAACAAATTTTGGTAATTGTTGAACCATATTACTGTGATGATATACCATAGCAAGAATTTTTGTATCATTGGTTACTTCATATTTAAATTCTTCTAATATATCCAGACAATCTATATTATAGGGCAAGCATTCCCATTTATCTGGATTTTCATCAAGTTTATGAAGAAGCTGGCGAGCAGTATACTTGACGCTTTGGTCCTTATTAGCGGAAGTTTTGATATGCTCTAATTCATTAAGTGTAATGGATGTAATTATAATATTTTCATCCTCTTTTTTATTTTCAAAGAGCGAATCGGCTACTAATAATAAACTACTTGTATCATAATATTTATTCGTCATCTTCATATTCTTCTTCTTCCTCTTCTTCATTAGAAATACAAAACCCAATGGCCTAGGTTTTGTTGTTTGATGATTTTTTATCTGCAATTTCCTATGTTTTAAGATTTATTTCGGCAATTTTTATTGCCATATTACCTTTTTTTGTTTCAAGCCACGATAAAAAAGTTGCTTGTAATTCATCTAATATTGGGGCTATCCACTAGCAAAAGGCAAAACCTGCGAAAAAAATAAGTAAAACTTTAATAAAAATCACCCTTTCTACTGGCTATATATTTTAAGTTAGGTGATTTAAAAATTAATCATTTTTGCCCTATCTTTTCTTTCGTATATATTTATAAAAATCATCTTTATCTTCAATATATTGCTTTAAACTCGCTTTTTCAAAATTTATTTTATTATTACACCATTTAATTTTTTCTTCAAGATTTTTAATTTCTTTTAACAATCTTTTATATACATAATCTGATGTTGAAATTTTTGGACTTATTGTGCTTTTAAAATGGGCTAGTCCGGTAAGTTCATTATGAGCAATCTTACGCTTTGCTTTAAAATAGTTAATACGAGCGCGCCTTAGAGCAATTTCACATCCAACCTTTTCACTTTTCATATCTTCATCTTCAGCGGCGACATGTGACTGTCCAATATATATGTCCTATCCTTCCCAAATAGCGCATAGGGCCAGACCGTTTTCTTCATCCCATTCAAAATAAGGTTCCGTCAATTTATTCAACTCCTTTTTTTATTTTATTATAGCAAAAAAAATAAAAAAAAGCAACCGAGAGAATGTTCTCTCGGTTGCTTTATATAAGTCCAAAATTTGATTTTTGATTTATAAAAAATCCAGCATCTGTATAGATTTCGTTTAAAATATCTTTATTGTCAAGCATTTCTTGATAAGTCAGCCATTGACACTGAACAAGTAAAATAGAGATATAAGTAAGAATAATTTGCAGATTATATTTGTTCAATGTAATTATTTTGAAAGGTTTTAATAAATCTATATTTTCAGTAATAAAATCAATTAACGCATCGACATCATCAAGTTTTTTAGAGTCAAATTGACGCACTTGTGTTATTGTGATAAATTCCTCTGCCGTGATTTCATCGTTAAAAACTAGCTCTAAGAAATTAGTATTATTTATAAACTTTTGTATTAATAGGCAATATTTATCATAATTTTTTTTAGATGAATAGAATTCTATAAATTGATAAAAAGATGTTAATTGATTTTCGGTTGCCTCTTCATCCGTTAAAACAATCGGATAAAATATAATATCATCAATACTAATTAAGTCACTATCTAATTCTTCATCTTGTTCAAGATAATCAATAATATTCATTTTAGTTTTTTGTATATATAAAAGGTTACTTTCATTAGACATTTTTATTTGCCTCCTTTGATAGCTATAATAAAGAATTAAATTCCTCTTCTGAAATAATTTGTAGTGCCCAATCTTTTGGGACTAAAAGAGGCATTGGATTTTGTATATGTGTTTTTAAATAGCTTTTATTTTTTAGATAACTAGATGCTAAAACTCTTGCTATATGAGTAATACAATGATAGTTAGTTCTATATCCTATTTCATTAGATACCTCATATGAGTATGCCGCACAATCTCCGCATCCTTCTTGTATTGGACAATCAATACAATCTTTATGACAACTTAGCTATTTTTGACGATTAACGGTTTTAAACTGTTCAATTATTTTTTCCTATTCATCATTATAAATAAAACCATGCTCAACATCACCAATTTTCATTTTAATTGCTTTTTCATATCCAATTGAGCTTGGGCAATATCTTAAACAAGGATAAATATCTCCTCTTGGGTCAAGGCATATCATTGAGCCAGAACCTCCACACCAGGGTATATCTTTTTCGTACCGTGTAACGCCACATTCATCATCCAAAATTGTAATATATATATCATCTTGTAGATTATTTTCTAATAAATAATCATTTAATTGTTTTAATTGTTCATATAAAATTTTTCCATCAACATCTGTCCACCCTTCTTCATAGACGCAGTTAATAAAAATAATTTTATATTTTTCTATACTAATTAAATCATGTAATGCTATATAAACCTTATCAACATTAGAAGGAGATATAGTAATTTTGGTCTAGTCTAAGAGTTGATTTTTTCTCCAATCTTCAACTGCCCTATGTACAATATCATATGACCCTTTTCCATCTGGAAATAATCTACACGTATCATGTAAATCTTTATTCCCATCAATTGTAATTGTCATATTTATATACTATTTATACTTATTTAAATAGTTTTGAACCTTTGGCTCAAAATATAACGTACCATTTGTAGCAATATTGAATCTAAAACGAAATAACCACGGATGATTTAATCTAATTAATTCATCAATAAAATATTCACTCACCTAATCGATAAGTTCAATTTCTAATAATGGCTCTCCACCAATGAAATCAATTATGGCTCCCTTGCTTTCCCATGAATTAATATATTTTTTACTTCTATCATCGCCTGCTAATAAAATATCTATAAATTTTTTAGCTGTATTAAAATCTAATTTGGTAGATGTTTTTTCATGCTAATAACAATATGAACATTTGAGGTTGCAAAATTCAGTTACCTATAATGTTATTGTATAGACGTGATTTCCACCAACCCTAGTATTAATACGCTCATTTGGATAGAATAACCTGATAATCTAATCTGAGAATTGCTCATTTTTTATTTTCATAGCATTTAATCTTCTTGAACATTAATTTTTAATTCCCTATTATAAAAGGTTAATTCCCAATTAATTACCTGTGGGTATTTTTCTCTTATATAGGTAAATTCAAAATTCTTTTTTGCTAAATCATATTTAACAAAAAATTCTTGGTACTCAGAAAAATATTTATCAAATAGTTTTTCGTTTACATCTGGCTTTTCGCTTAAAAAGTCTAGTAAATTTTTTCTAGATTCAACTTCATAACTTAAAGCTTCTAAGAAGTTTACAGTTTCTTCTCCTATTGTTTCTATATATGTTTTTATCATAATAATCTCCTTTTATATTATCCTACTCCTGCATTACTACTACATCCACCTTCACATCCAATGCCACAAGAGCCAGTGCATTGGTCATTACATGCAGTATAGCATCCACCAACACACTGAGTCCCACATCCACCTTGACAACTTCCTCTACACCCGAGGCATCCGGTAGTACATTGAGATAGACATGTATCTAAACACGAATCTAAGCATCCGTTTTCACAATTGCCATAACAACTAGAATAACATTCTCCTTCGCATCCAGTAGTACAATCTTCTCCACACGATGTGTCACAGGAACCTGTGCATCCCCCAGTGCAATTTCCACCACAGTTTACTTGACACCCAGAACCACATCCAGCTCCGCAAGCTCCTCCACAACCTGTCGCACAGCTTGTTCCACACTATCCAGTACATCCTGTTGCACATCCGGTGCCGCAAGTTGTACCACATCCACTACATGTTCCAGTGCTTTTCATACGACATACGCCAACACAGCCGCCGTAGCATAATCCTGTGCATCCACTTGAACAATCTGTTCCATCCACATCACTTTGACTACCTCTAACTCTTGATGCATAAGTAGCAACATACTATTCCATTTCACCTACAAATGCTTCAGTAATTTTTGTTGTACCACCAGATGTAAGGGTTGTAGTTGCAGGATGTTGGTTATGAATTGCATTCATTGGAGTAGCAATTTCTTTATAGTGTGTAACAGTTATTTTTACTCCTGCGGCAGGCGTTGTTGTAAAATTCCCGACCTAATTTGATACAGATTTTGATCCAGATGCTGAACCAATACCATCTCTTCTACTGCATTCATAGTTAATATCTGTTTTTAAGGTGGTAATTCTTTCTGCTGTTATTGTTTCACCAATTGCCACATACACCAACTCCTTTTTCATATTTTTTCTATATAAAATATAAAAAATAAATAAATTAAATTAAATATATATGTCCAATCTATTTCTATATATATTATAGCAAAAAAATACTAGAAAAGCAAGTTTTCTACATTTTTCTCAAAAAATTTGCTGACGCCTAAGCGCGCGGGGCAAGGGCCGTTCGCGAGGTCTGATTATAAAGAAGGAGAGGCTCAATTAAGAGCCTCTCAACCGTAATATCCACCATCAGGCGGGTCGCGCTTATATTCTATCCCATTCGGGCATTTTATTTTATCTGAAATAACCGGTCCCGAGCAACTATTACCCTGCCATACGCACTTATCACAATTTGATGATTTATAGTAATATAAATCCCAATTTGCTTCGACAAGACGTCTTTCTTCTTTAACTTTTGTTACTGCTGCTGATTCTTCTTCAATATCGAGAAAATCTTTACACTCTTTTACTTTTGCATACATTTCCTCAATAATATCATCAAGCAGCACTGGCTTGCAGTCATGGCTATCAACGCCAACGTGATACATATAAGGCATATCCATGTAGAAGTTTGTCTTTTGATGCGTATGACCGAAAAGGTTGAGAGTCATCTGCTTTAGACTTTCCTTTTCAAGATTGCCCGTCAACGTGGGATAATGGCTCATATAGAAGTGATGCTTTTTATACTTGAGCGTATCGACATTGCTAACATCTTCCACATTGTCGAGATTCAGATATGCTTGTATACGCTTTTCAGTATCATGGTTACCGAGTACAATATGTAGATGGCCATGCATCTGACGAATCCACTCTAGACCACTTCTCATACTCTCTGCGCCGCCAAGCATTAGGTCACCCAGGACGTACACTTCATCGTCGGGAGATACGAGAGTGTTGTGTCTTTCGACAAGTGCTATATTCATATCTTGAATGGATTCAAAACCACGCGGTTTCCAGATGAATTCTCTATCGTGGTTAAAATGCCAGTCGCTAGTTACCCAAATCTTAGGTTCAGCCACGATGCATCTCCTCCTCTGCTCCGTCTTCGTAGATGTTCTTAATCATGTGGTAAGTATAGGGGTCGCTAAGAGGGTGCGTCAGAGTGCCGCGCATTTGATAGATGACCTTAGTGGGGACTTGTGCCAGTCCCTCACGACCAGAATTGCGTTCCACGCAAGTTTCCACAGCGGTCTTAAAGACAATGCAACTCACATCTACGCCTTCCAGATTCAGATGACTAATGAGTTTGTTGCGCGAAGCCCAGTTCAGATGAGTAGCATCCGCAATCACATCTTCTCCGTGGTCCAGATGATACTGAATTTCGTGCAAAAACTTGGAATAAACCATGCGCTCATGCTTAAAATACTCTTCGTCACGCTTCAGCAACTGGAAACGAATTGCATCACGAGAGACATATGCGGCATCGCCCTGATTCTTTTTAGCCCAATAGGACTTGCCGCTACCCGGCAGACCGACAAGTATCCACAGATTCTTGTGCTTCATCTTTATACACCCCATTCTCAAAATTTTCTAGGAATTCCTCTTTTTCTTCACTGTTACGCACCTCAATATGATTGACCTCTACTTTACAGTAGGGACAATACAATTTTTTTCGGTGCATTGCTCCATGTAGGTATCCCGCTTTTCGTCTCAGCGGGATACCTGGTCGGCCGCAAAGCAAACAGTAAAACTGATGTTCTTCATATTTAGCCATATCATTTATCCTTCTTTGTAGTGATACGCGCTCCAGGAAGAAGGATATGAAGCAGAATCATCAGCCCATAAAACTGCCAGAAGGTAAGAGCAGGAAGGCCAAAAATATTGACCATAATTGCTCCCCAAAGCAGCATGCCAATCCACGCGCCAAAAAGCGCCAGGATAAGAGAAATGACAATAACGCCGATTGCGATACCGACCGCTTCCCAATCAGAGGATCTCATTTAATAACAACTCCTTTTTCATTTTCTATATATATTATATCATATTTTTTTATAAAAATCAAATAAGCCTCCTAGCAACCAGGAGGCTTATATTTTTATTTATATTGTTTATTTAATTCTCCATGACAGAAGTATAGCCGAATTTCATTGCTTGGTTCATGATTATTCACATTACCATCTTTGAAAATTTCAAGACGACAATTTGAACCTTGAATGGGTCTTAACTGCCAGGCTTCATATTCAGATCTTGACATAAGAAGTTCAATAAAAAATTCTAAATCGCTCATTCTGTCAAATCAATCATATAATTACTACTATCTCCAAGAACTGTACTCGGCAGCACGCCATCCCACTGCTTAATCCAATAGTAGTTAATAAGATCTGGTGTCAATGCGGCCGCAATACGCTCGTTCATATTGGCTTCGCGCTCACCGGCATACAGAGCCGCGTCTGCCTGAACCTTGACAACTTCAAGGTCTGCTTTCGCTGCAATAATGTCCTGTTCAGCCTTGGCGTTTGCTGCAATAATAGCGCGTTCCGCTTCTGCTTCTTGCTCCATTGTTTTCTGCGCCTGCTGGGTTTCTGCTGTCAGTTTGTTCTGTGCTGCAACTTGTTTTGCTTCAACAGCCGAAGTAAAAGCATCGGTAAAGTCAAGGTCTTCAACAGCGATTGAAATAATTTGAATCCCATATCCCTGCATATCTTCTCGCATCAAATCAACAATGGAAGAAGATAGGATTTCTCGTTTTGAAATTAGGTTTTCCGCAGTATATTGAGAGAAGATTGCCTTCGTATTCTCCTGGATGCGAGGGTACATAATGCTTTCATAGTAATTCTTACCAACGGTACGATACAATTCTCGCGCAGTCTGCTGGTCGATACAATAGTTTACTGACATAATAATATCGACCTGCTGGATATCACTAGAAAACGCGGAAGTTGTGATTTCTACCTTCTGGGCTCGATTATCCATTGTTACAACTCTCTGCCAAGGAGCAATAAAGTTGATACCAGCACTTACTGTACGCTCTTCAACTGCTCCAAACGTCGTTAAAATACCAGTATATCCAGTCGGTACGATACCAATACAACTAACAATAAAAAGAATAATTGCTATAATTAAAAATACTACTCCAACAACTTTTGGAACTGATTCTTTTATAGCAATACCCCATACGAATGCAACAATTGCTCCAATAATAAGCAGAATTGCAAGAATAAACCAAATCATTATTTTTCTCCTTTTTTAATTTTTTGTACAGGTTGGGCCACCTGGTGCATATAGATTATAGAACATACATTCTGATTGAACACAGGGAAGAAATTCCTCTTCCATCCACTCTGCTCTTGGAAGATTCAGCATAACTTTTTCTCCTTCGATATGAGTAGCATAATCATTCTGATAGAAGATAGTCTTCTTGCGAAAAGGACAGAGCTTTGGCTTTATTGGCTCAGGTTGAGAAATTGCTGTAGTAGAGGGTTGGGACCAATCCGGCTGAGGATCTCCAGTTCCTCCGTTGCTCTTAAACGGTTTCCACGGGTAAGGGTAATCATCTTCTCTGAAGGTAGGAGCTTGTGGAAGTTCCATTTCTTCTTTTGAAACAATTAAATTATCTGGATTATACATTTATTCACCATCCATTTTTGCGCCACAGTTGGGACAATAGTTATGTGCAAATTGATGTAAAGCTCCAAGATATATTTCTTCACCGCATTTACTGCATAGAGCAATATCATCTTGTGGAGAATATTTTAATATTCCATGTATTACTGGCGCTACATCTGCGGCTGGTATGTTTTTTATTTCTTCTAATGCCCACTTAGTCTCTACTTCAATATAAGAAGCGTTACAGGACCAGTCTATAAGAGTTTCTTTAAGTGTGTCTTTGGTTACATATTCATCCATTTTCTTCATCCTCTCTTTCTAAAAAACACGGACAAGGTTCATCTTTATCGGTAAGTGAATACTTGCCACAATGATAGGTATGATTTCCGTCCATATACAGAGAGAAAACATGGATATTCTCACAGCGCTGACATTGCGCTGCAAGTTCATCCCAATGTCCTTGACAGTATATCATTTTTGAACCTCCGCTTCATCTTACGCTACAGGCATAGGTCCAACCGGTTCTGCGGGCAACGCTCTTACCTGCTCAATGATGCTATTCAATACTTGCTCAGTTTCATCTGAACAAGCACAGAACTCACCAAAGACAATATCAAAGATACTGTCTTTGGTGACATATTCGGGGGTTGGATGCTCTGTTTTCTGAATCAGTCTGTCTATGGCAGAATCTAATTCATCTATGCAGGCACAGAACTTATCTAATTCGGCATCATTCATCCTGAACCTCCTGGGCCTCTTTTATTTTATTCATAAGATAATCATAACTCATTTTATCAATTTCCCAATATGGAATTCTAACTAAAGGAGGCTAATCAATTAATCTCAAATGTCCTGTGCTTCCTCGCCAATTAGTTCCTCTCGCTCCTCCATATCAGGCTCGGCCGCAAGGTCCTTGGCCAGGCCTTCGAGAACCTTGAAACTAAAGTTCTTATGCTTGTAGGCGCAGAACTTCGGACGGTTTACAATGCGGATAACAACGCCCTCGCGCACGTGAGTCTTGCCGATAGGGTCGGGACCATCGTAAAACATTTCTGCCATCTCCTTGACATAGTTGCCGGGAGATGCCCAGCCGCCGCAGTTATCGGGGATAATGCCGCGGAACAGAAGAGGAACGCAGTTAGCGCCCATCTGCTCGCAGCGATAGCGTAGATAGTCAGGCGGATACTCTGTAACGTCGCCATCCTCATTGGTAATGGTCATACGATAGACATAGCAGGCGGACTGAGGAGGCTCGCAGCCATAAGAGAAAACAGTAGTCTTGCCATACTGCTTAGAGAACTCCTTATCAGAAATCTTGCTGTTGGAAACAGAAGGCATGATAGGAGCGCCGGTGTCGGTAAAGCCGACAATCTCGTAGTAGACAGTCTCACCCTTGCGCAGCTTACCCTCGAAGAACTTTGCGTGCGGCGCACGGAACGCATTATTGCCGTAATATCCGCCATCATCGAAGTCATTGAGAACAACACGGCGAGTTCCGGTTACATAGCCCCAGTCATAGATGGGAGTACCCTCACGACGGAAAATCTTGTCCCAGAAAGTGCGCTTGTAACCCTGGAACTTAGGCAGATAGCCAGTACGTCCAGAAGTACCATGCATCTTCAAAGTAATCTCAATCAGATCCTTCTCTTTGAACGCACCGAGGTTATATGCCAACTGCTCAGTATCGGCGTGCTCTGCAAACAGAGGAGCCAGAGGGACACTCTTTTTGCGAGTACGATTACCCTCACTGACATGACCCTGACGAATATTGCTCTTCGGGATATACTTACGGCAAATTTCATGCCCGTTCAGCATCTCAATCTTATCACCGACCTCGAACTTGGTCTCGCCAGTGTAAGCCAGAGACTCAAGCGGCATATACAGCCCTTCGGACTTCTCGCCGCGCAACTTCATCGCGCGAATATTGCGCTTATCGGGGTCAAGATAACCACCGATGTTATTTCCATTTTCGTCCTTTTTACGGACAAGGTTATTCTGAGCGCAGTACTCCTCGCTCAACTGGAGGTCGATAGGGAAGTATACTCCGATATCGCCAACCTTAACATCCAGACCAACGATAACAGAAGCGCCGAAGATAGTCGCAATCTGAAGACGGTCTGCATTAGAGTGCGGACTCAACTCTGCGATTTTTACAACGTAGCCAACATGCTCGCTCATTTTTATCACTCCTTTATTTTTCTATATATATTATATCATTTTTTTTTATAAAAATCAAGAGGGGAATTTTAATTCCCCTCTATAAGATAATGTTTGTAGATTGTGTCGATTTCTATCTGCGCAATGTCATCAATATAGAAATCTTCGCGGCGAGGGTCATCATCATCCCAGGTATTAACAATATCATGATGTTTATCTAGCCAATCATCAATACCTTCATTAATTGATGCGCCATACCAATCCCAATTATCAACTCCACCGCTTTCAAGATAACTAAGTTTAATTGAATCTTGAAGCATATTTTTTAATACATCTTCTGCAATTTTATAATATCTCATCTGAATCCCTGAGCCTCCAGTTGTGACATAGCCATATATAGCATACGCCCTGACTTACTTTTGGTTTTCTCAACCATACCCATTTCAACAAGTTCATTGAGACATCGTGCCATTTTCTGACTTGTCTGGCCAGCGAGACTTACACGCTGCGCGCAAATTTCATTGATAGTCAATGCTACTGGACTTTCATTTAGAACATCCAATGCGTCTAGGGTGATTGCTTGCGTCTGTTCCTTAGTGTATTTTGATGTTTTTCTATATGCTGGCATGTTACTTCTCCTTATGATTTTTATGCTGCCGTTCAGTGATGAATGAGCCTAGCGCCATTCCCGCAAAAAATAGGACGAGCGCCGCACAGCCCGCTACAAAATACAAATATACATTCATAAACAACATTCCTTTACTTTATATATCTATTATATCATATTTTTTATATAAAGTCAAAGACAAGGCCATTTTGAACTTTCATTTACCGGTTTCCAACCTAAACATTTATTGTTTTCATCTACATGGTCGCACATACATCCACCAAACCACCCACAATTATCACAGGTCTAGTCGTCATCAATGTGAAAATATGGACTTTTTATAAGCCACCAGTCTAATTCGCCAGTTGCATCATAGTTTTGCCACCGATGCCAAATATCATCAATATTTTCTGTATCTTTGAAAAACTGCTCTACATGCGGTCTCTCCAGGCGGTCGGCATGATAATGTCCGAAACACCAGATATTTCCAATCATATTATGTTTAATGTTTTCAAGAAAAATTTCCATTTTCTTTTCAACTTTGCTTTGGTCAATAAAGCCTAGAAACAAATCGGTTGGCTCCCATTGAATTGGGCAAGTATGAGTTAGCATGAAATCAACTTTTTGATTGGAAAAATATTGAAGTGCTGCGCTCATTTCATACGAATCTAGTTGTTCGTCTTGAAACCATTGTGCACCACGCTCTAAACGATAGAATTTATCAACCGAGTATGCGCCACCAATAATACCAATTTTATAATTGAGAATGTAGTAGATGCCAAAATCTCTAAAATATCTAATATTAGGCCACCGCGGTTGATAATAAACCTCGCCATTTACATCGCGGTCATAGACCATTTCCATACCGTCAACATTCTGCGGCCGCGCCTCATGGTTCCCACGAACACAATAAATTTTAAATTTATAAGTTTTACTTATTTTATTTTTAAGATGACTGTCTCTGTCATCGAGAAAATAGTTAAATCCTGCGTCGCCAAGGATAATTACCGCAGTGTTTTCATCCTGTTGGATTTCTTTATCATAGTTGCGAAAACGAGAAAAATCAGCATGAGTGTCTCCCGTAATCAGCACTTTATTAATCATTTTATCACATACTTTCTATAAAAATACTCCCAAAGGGTATGATAAAGAAAGATGCTATTCAAAGCATATTCATCATACCATTTCATTTTTTTAATCCTCCTTATTTATTATACCATGCTACAAAAGTAGTTCCTTTTGGATATCTATACGGACGACTCCAATTAATGGGACCGAGTTCTTCTCCACCAAAAGCAATATAATCTCCCTGTCCATCATAGGCGTTGAAAGATCCATTTTCTACCATTTTGGCAAATATATCCGCTAAAAATAATTCTCCAAAAGTAAATTTTTTGTTGTAAACAAGATAAATCATTTGTTCACACAACTGTTGAAGTTGTTCCTTTTCTTCAGTAGCATTATATGTTTTATCTTTTTGTTTATTTTCTTCTATCAACGCTGCTGAATAATAAAATTGATTAAGAATACTATTAATCATATAAGAATCAGGTTTTTCCATTATCATACTCCCATTTATACCAGTCATAAATTTCTTCTGGTGAATCAAAAACTTGTTTAGTAGTCCAACCGCAATGAGTGCAAACAGGATAATAATACACCAGTAAAGAATGCCAATTAATGTTTTTAGCGATATATAGTTGAGTTTTGCATTTGGGGCAGTAAATTTTTTTATTCATTTACTGCCTCCATATCTCTTTGAACACTAATTTTCATAATTTCATATGCAACATCATCTAGAAGTTCATCAATAGTACGATCAACTGGGTCTTTTTCGTGAATAGTAATAAAATTATCGCAAATAGAGTGAATTTCATCATAAGTTTCTTTTGCGATTTTTCTAGCATCTTCCAAATTATGGCAACCGAGTTTTACCTCTTTCAAATATTCTGGCTGTTTAGTAATGAGGCAACTGCCATAATCTTCTCCAGAGATATATCTTTTTAGATATTCAGATACTCGTAGGAGGTGTGAAAGTTGTTTCGGGTCGTAGCCGTATTTCTCAATCCAAGGCATGCGCGCAGGATAGTGATGTTCCATGGCGAAATACTTTTCAGACGCAATACCCATCATAGACTTGACGCTGCGCACACGGTCGTAGTGAGTGATTTCCTCGCGATGCTCAATTAGACGTTCCCATTCGTGGTAGAAGCCGGTATTTGGACACCAAAAGTATGGAGTATAGAGAATCTCAAGGAAGTTGAGATTCTGCTTGCGGAAAGTCTGAACGTAGAGCCGAATGTCTTTGAGGTCAATATGCTCTTCGTTTTCTCTGATGTGTGTGGTGCTTAGAGGCTTCCGCGCAAGCGCAATCTCTTTGAAACTCGGTGTCACAATGCATTTTGTATCAATATCAGAACCTTCATAATCCAGACCGTAGTTTTGACTACCCTGTAGGAAGATGCCAACAATATGCTTTTCGGGGACAAGAGTACGAGCTTCATCAAGATGCTCCATTACTCGTTTCATAATTTCTTTATCAGAATGGTAATTCATTTACAGCCCTCCTTCATGAAAATGGTTCAAATGTCCATTCTTTTTTCTACTTATTAGAAGCCCGCCCAGCGCATCTCCGCAATTCTTCAATCATAGCATCTTGCTCTTTTTGAAGTTGTTCTACTCTCTTGGCGCCTTCTTCGCGGACCGTTTTTGCCAAGGCGAGAACTTCCTGGGTATTTTCATAATCCTCGCCACGCTTTTCTAATTCTTTTTTATATTTGAGATACTTGCGATAATCTTTTCTCGTTAAAAATTTGATATAAATATATTTCCATTTACGATATTGATTACTATTATATATATTCTTTCTATATACTGGAAGATAATAATATCGACTATCATCCCAATTGGAGTTTAACATATGCTCCCAATGATCTGGGTCTGCATTATAGAAAGTGAGCCATTGATCAAATGTTAGCCAGGTAACTCTTTCAGGACAAGATGATAATTCTTCATCATCCTGTCCGAATCTGGCTTTTTTATGCCATTTATACCTTAACATTCTTAAACAGTTTCTCCTTTCCAAAATCTGTCAGCCAATAAACCATCTTGCCGGCCGCGCCAGACTTACCAACGTAACCAGCAGAGACGAGCGGCCGCAGCGTTCCAGAAATAGACTGAGGAGTAACAACCTCATTATATTTGCGGTAAATGAATCCCTTAATTTCAAAACTATTGAGGCAGGGATGCTCGTCCAGAACCTTAACAATCATATCCTTGTTAGCCATTTTTTATTACTCCTTTATCATTTATTTCTATATATATTATATCATTTATTTTTATAAAAATCAATTAGAAATTCTACTGTGATAGAACCTATCTATTGGTTCCCAATCCTCTACCGCAATACCGCCACAATGATATTTCTCAAACAAGTTATAATAACAAATTGTTAGATATGTATCATCCATCCAGTCAGGATATACTTCTTCTTTTGAAAGAATTGTGTAATTTGGTTTAAGAGAAATAATTTTCTGCCATACACTTTCCATCGTGCGATAGCCACGTTTCATCATCTCTTGGCGAATAAGCCAGGAGTATGTGATAAAATGGTCATAATCATACTTAAGAACTTTATTTACTAAGATATGATTTGGTGTGCCGTCTTTGATGATTCCTCCTGCAATTGCACTACACTCACGCCATTGCGCTACAAGATGTTCGCGTGACAATAACGGAATAAGATCTTTATGCCATAATCTCATAATATACTCCTTTTTTATTTTATTATACCATATTTTTTATATAAAGTCAAATGGGCGAAATAGAGCAATTGAAATAAATTAATTTTTACATTTTATAGAAATATCTGATAGAAAGGAGCAATTCATATGGATTTAACTGATATCGTTACCATTGGTAAAAATGAATATTTTATTACCGAGTTTAATAAACTCCTGGCTTTATCTACTTTTGCCATTCCTGGCTCAAAAGTATATTGCACTGAAACTGAAAAGACATATATATGTGTCGATGCTAATAAGTGGGTGAGTATGTAATGGATTTATTTACATTTGCTTTAATGAAAAAGAATTCCTCCGGTGGCGGAGGAAGTGCGCCAGATTTAAGTGCATACGCTAAAAAAACAGACTTAAATATTTATGCTAAAAAAGATGAGGTAAGGGCATATGTGCCGTTTCCCGATGGATGGATTACGGTTGCGCAAGATAGCAGCAAAACCATTAAGGATTTATGCGATGTGATTAAAAATGATGAACTTGCCATTGGCGGTCGTGTATTTTTAGGTGGTATTCTATGCGGCTTAAGTGGAATTACTGGCTTAGCCAATGCTGATGCTGTCGTTGAGATTATTAGCGGCAATACTCCAAACACAAAAGTAATTCATGTTGTAATGACAAGTGGTAGTGTTGCTCCATATAGATGGGAATATACCTATTGGAATGGAGGTAATTCTCATACCGCAGACTGGGTAAGTTGGGAACTGGCAACTTAATTTATTTTAAAATGGAAAGGAGAATATGAATGGATTTAATAACATATAATACAATTAAGAACAAGAAAAATGTTGTAAATAATTATGTTTCTTATTATCCTTATTATTATTGTCCTACTCCCATACAAAAAGAAAAAACTACCGTAGTAAAGTCTTGTCCAATTACACACAATTATTATTATCCATATGGCTATTATCATCCATATTTTCCAATGCCATAGCCAATTAAACCAAAATAGCGCCCATTTACTACAACTATTATCTCAGCATATGATATAGCCGTAAAAAATGGATTTGAAGGAACCGAACAAGAGTGGTTAAGTAGCTTAATTCCATCCATAGGAGAAAATGGACATTGGTTTATAAATAATATTGATACAGGGCTAATTGCAACATTAGATAAAAATATAGATTATAATGATTTAATAAATAAGCCTACATTAAATGGACAATTATTATAGGGCGATATTAATTTAGAAAATATTTCAGAAGAATTTATTAATGATTTATTTGCAGAAAAAATAAATCAAAATAATTAATAAAAAATATGAGAGAAAGGAGTTAAAAATGGCAAATAAACAATGGCTTGATGCAGAAGGTCTAGAAACACTAGTTGAGCATATTAAATTATTACATAATTAGCAGCAAGAAGTTATTGACACTTTAAATGCCTCTAATAATACTCCTGGCTCTATTGGCAAAATGATAAATGATGCTATTGCACAGTTAGACACAGCCAATTTATTCCACGGAGATACTATATATTTGTATGGTGGTTCTGCTTCTGAAGTAATGGAGGAGGCAGATGAATGAAAAAAGTAATTAATGCAATTATTTAGTTGCGACGAGATAATGATTATAATTTTGAAAATATAAAAAATACTTTTGTACCAGCAAATGGCGAAGTTGTTTTAGTAGATACGGCTTAGGGAGGATTACGAGCCAAGGTTGGGAATGGATATAGCACATATGCAGAATTATAGTTTACAGATTAGGATATTCGTAATACAGTTCAATAGGGGTATTATAGTGGGGGAGAATTTTATAAAGACCAAACTTTAAATACCCCTTTTGAAAAGATGATTAATAAAATTTACATAGATAAACCTCATAGTAAAATTTTTTATTTTAATGGAGTTGAATATGTTCCAATAGATGCTACATTAACGACCGCATCAAGTGAATTAGCAGGAACTATGAAATTATATAACACTATTGGATATAATATAGATGGTACTATGACACAAAAAAGTATTACTGATGAATTAGATTTAAGGTATAAAACCAATATTGATGATGATAATGAATTATTAATATTTTCATTAAATTAAGGGGGATATAAAATATGGCGCAAACATATACACATACACCAGTTCTTTCTAAAGTAAAGATGGGTAATACCACCTATTACTTAAAAGATGCTGATGTTCGTGCGATTTTAGATACTTTTGGTAATTCTGTGACATATAGCGTTGCTAATTCTATCGCAGATGGTAGTGAAGGACTCGTTACTTCGGATCAAGTATACGATTTTGTTAACCGTTAGATTGGCGCAGTCGGAGATATTTTAAATTTACGTTCTGAAACCGATCATACTGATGTCGAAACTCCAGCAGCAGGCGATTTTGTTGTTGAAGATGATGGCTCTGAATGGTTATATGATGGTACAACATGGCGTGAAGTTGGTTCTGAAGCTGCATATGTATTAAAAACATTTACCATTGCCGGCGTTAATATGCAAGATAATATTACTGCGGCAGAATTACAAACTGCATTAGGACTTAAAGCTCTTGCATATAAAGATAAGGGTTCTGTTTCAATCACAACTGTTGATGGAATAAACGCTTTCTCAACTGGTAAAGCTGGCTCATATAGCGTAAGCTCTACTCCAGTTTCAGTTCCTGCTACATATAGTGCTCTTGATGTAACTCCTGCAGGTTCGGTTTCCATTACCGCCGGAACGGCAGCCGCAGCTAGCTATGATAAAGCTACTTCGGTTTCAGTTGCAACGGCAGCCCCTGCGGAGGGCCAAAGTGCAACCTATACTCCTGCCGGTAGCGTATCGATAACAGATGTTACAGTTACTCCGGCTACTGGTGAAGTAGCAACCGTTACCAGTGCTGGTACTGCTTATCAACTAACTGCAGGTAGTGTTACACATGCAAGTGATACAACAGGAACTTTTACTACTGAGGGGGTTGTTGCTTCAGTCGGCACGGGCACCGATGCAGAAACTTTAATTTTAAGCTCTGCTAACACTGGCTCTGCTGTGACAGCAGTTGGTACAATTTCTTATACGAGTCCCTCATTGACTGGAACACTTCCAACTTTTGGAACTGCAAGTGTTGTTACTGGAATTTCTGGAGCTTCTGCAACTGCTTCATTTTCTGGTGAGGGCGTTATGATTAATGCAACTCCTGGTTATACTACGACTGCTGCAACAGTTACACAACCTACTTTCACAGGCAGTTTTTCTGGTACATCAAAAAGTGTTACACCTACTGTAGCAACTACTGTTTCCGCAGCAGGTACAGATGGAAGCGTTACTGTCGCTTCCGAATCTATTACTCCAACATTTACAAGTTCTGAAAAAACAGCATAGGTTACTTTTGGAGTAAATTCTTAATTTCTTGAAAACGATAGAAATTATATAAAAAAAATAAATTATATAACCTTTGAAAACGATAAGGGATATAATTTTTTCTCGGGTAGAGGATAATTATATCCTTTACCCGTTTTTTTTATTTAAGGAGAAAACATATTATGGAAAAAACAAAAGTTTTTATAAAAAGTGATACAGAAGAAAATTGGAATAAAGCTAAAAATTTTATTCCAAAAGAAAATGAAGTTATTGTATATACTAATTTTAGTCCAAATGGTATAAAAATTGGCGATGGAAAAACTAAAATACAAGATCTCCCTTTTGTAAATAATGCAGAATATTTTATAGAAAAAGATACTTTAATTATTAATACAATAAGGGGGGGATAATATGGCCGATCTTTCAAAAATTAATTTAAATAATAGTGTATATAATATAAAAGATGCCACTGCCCGAACTAATCTTACAACTCATACTGGTAATACAACAGTACATATTACCGCAGCGGAACGTACTGCTTGGAATGCAAAGCAAGATGCATTAACTATAGATACAGCTATGAGTTCAACAAGCACTAATCCGGTATAGAATAAAGTTATAAATACTGCGTTAGGAACAAAACAAAATACAATTACAGCTGGCGCCGGATTATCTTTTGGAACTGGCACAGCAGCCGCTACACTTGGACATAGTAATAGTATAACTGCGGGGACTGCTGGTACATCATCGGCTACATCTGGATCAACATTAGCAGTTCCATATGTCACTTATAACGCATAGGGGCATATAACTGCTGTGGGTACCCACACTCATACTGTTACTGGATTTTAGGCGCCAATTACTGCTGGCGCAGGCTTATCATTTGGAACCGGAACAGCGGTAAATACTCTTGGGCATAGCAATAGTATAACCGCCGGCACAGTAGGAACCTCAAGTGCAACTTCTGGATCCACGTTAGCAGTTCCGTATGTTACATATAATGCACAAGGACATATAACTGCCGTAGGCACCCACACTCATACTGTCACTGGCTTTCAGGCTCCTATAACAGCGGGGACAGGGCTAGCATTTGGAACTGGAACGGCAGCAGCTACTTTAGGACACAGTAATAGTGTTACCGCGGGTTCTGTGGGTACTTCAAGTGCAACATCTGGGTCTACTCTGGCTGTCCCATGGGTTACTTTTGATTCTTGTGGGCATATGACAAACAAGGGTACACACACCCATACGATTAGCGGATTTGTTCCTACTGCCCCTTCTTCAACAGCTGTTGACGCAGCTGCTCAAGCTAATTCAATTGTAATAGGCAAAGCAGCAGCCTCGTCTGCTAATATTCCCGCTGCCTATGCATCGCTGTATATTAATATGCCGTGGAGCTCAGATTGGGCAACGCAATTTTTAATAAATTCACAAGGCAATGCATATTTTAGAATGGCAAACAATACCACAACAAATTCAACAACAACCACAACGGGCACGTGGAAGAGAATTGCGCCTGCTAACGCAGATGGTATTGTTCAAATTGCCAACGGTGGAACTGGGGCCAGTGCGTTAACTGGATTACTAGGAAGTAATGGTAGCGCTTTTTATGCTAATTATACTGGAAGTGTTGTAGCTGATTGTAATAGTGCTACAACTGGAGGACTTTACAGAGTAAATTCCAGCTCTACAAAGACTAATGCACCAGCTAGCGGAACTTATACTGGAATACTAATTGTATTTTAGTATGCTGCTTCAAACGTGGGTCAATTAGCTGTGCTTTGCCGTGGTAATGGAGTTTACTACCGTCAGTTATATAGTAGTACATGGAGTTCATGGACCAAATTATAAAAAGGAGAAATTATGTATAGACATATTATATATATAGATGAATAGAATAATATTATTGGAGCAGAGAGTTTAACAGAGGATGATGAATTTTTACTTGAAAATCCTATTATCTTTGAAACGTCGGAAGAAAAGATTTTTGAACCAGAGCCAGGTCATCCTGCTTGGGGTGTCTTTGCTCCAGATAATATGACATGGATACCTTGCTATCGCTATGACGTATCCAATCATTTGATCTTAAAACGATCTCAAGCAGATATCGATAGTGATATAGCAAGCATACCAGAACCTCCTCCCTCTATTTTAGATAGAATTGAATCATAGGTTTTTTATACTGCAATGATGACAGATACTTTATTGGAGGAGGAATAATATATGTTTGAAAAAATTAAAAAATGGTATAAACAAGGATTATGGAATATTGTAATGGTGGCAAATGCTGTTTCTAAAGGAATTATTACTCAACAACAATATGAAGAAATTATTAATCAAAAATAAAAAAAGGGAGATACCTAAATTGGTATCTCCCTTTTTTTTGTTTTTGTTTTACCGGATGCAAGCGTAACGCTCGGAGTCCAGCTTATCGAACATGAGGTCGTAGGCAGTGACGCCCTTGAGAACCTGCTCGAAGATGACAGGACTGAAACCAGAGACGTAGCTCACGTGGCCGGAGACACGCATCGGGATGTTATCCTGACGCGCCTGGACGTTCCAGAATACAAGATTCGGCATCTTGTAGCCAGCAGCGTTCCAGCGCTTTTCGATGGTCTCGAAAAGGGTCTCACTTACACCGGCGTGGCGCATATAGCCCCAGCGGTCGCGCTCAGTACCGTTGCTGCAAGTGCAAGCATTGAACTCCATGTCGGAGACAATGATTACAGATGCAGGAATCTCGTCCTGAGAGCAGTGGTTCTGCTTTGCGATGCGGAGCATCTGGTCAAAGACAGCCTCCACGTTGGTGCTTCCATCCCAGTCCGCCTGCGCCATACGGTTCACCTTGTCGACAAAGTCGACACCGGTTACTTCGATGAACGTAGGACGATCACTGAAGGTGAAAAAGTGGTCTGCAAATGCGCCACGATTGCGCTCGGCGCAATACATAGCGATAGACAGAGCAACTGCGAGAGGATCGCCGTACATAGAACCAGAGGTATCGGCAACGCAGATACCATTAAAGGTACAACCCTTAAAGTAATCTGCAAGATTCTCCCAGTACTTGTTGACCATCAGACGCTCAGTGTCGTCGAGGTCACCACTCTTACGGCCGCCGAAGTAGCCGCCCCAGTGACCGAAGCGCATAGCCTCCTTGACAACCTCGTAAGGATACAGAGCCTTGGCGTTAACCTTGGTATTCTTATCCTTAGCGAAGTCCTCATAAGACTGAACAGCCTTTTCAGACTTCATGCGCTCGATATCGTGACGCGCAAACGCGTTACGATAAATCATACCGGCGCGAGAAGGAATCTTGTCGAATTCAATCTCGTCCCAGCGGCCCGCAGACATCAGACGCTCCAGAACGCGAATGCGCTCACGGAGGATAGACAGAGTCTTGCGGTACTCCTTGTGATTCATGCCGAAATACTTGCGGGTCTTGTCCGCCAGCTTACGGGAATCCAAGGAGCTAGTATTCTCACTCTTCAGCCACTTAGCCAGAAGAGAAGGAGTCTTGCACTGAACGTCGAGTGCAAGCTGCTTATGCATCAGCTTGAACGCGTCCTGCTCCAGCGGAGTGCCGACAAAAACATACAGGTCGTCCCAGCGACCGAACTCTGGGACGTACTGCAGATTAGGACGCATAGACTCAGTGTACTCCCGCGCCAGATACTTGGTCACGACGCGGAAGAAGCGACGCTCACCCTGTCCCCCACGCACGTCGCGCAGATAGAACAGGCACTTCATAGCATAGACAGGCTCTTCATCGAAAGCCTTCATGAAGAGGTTGATAACATCAGCATCGGTGCGGGTACGGTATGCCCCACCGAGCGCGAACAGGTCGAGCAGACCGTCAAGAGTGCTCTTGTAGGTCAGCGCGCCATTCTCAGTGTAGGTGTAGTTGCTCTCGGCCTTGAGAGCATCCATGAACTTGTTAGCCATAGTAGTTTTTCTCCTTTTTCTCTTATTGATTTCCTCTTGGACAAGAGGATTTTTAAGATTTTCCTTTATTTATCTTACTTATATATTATATAATATTTTTTTATAAAAATCAAATTAGAGATTTTTTCTTAAGCCACTTCAGAGTCTTCCCAGAAGAAATAGTCACAACCATCTGTGTTACGAATAAATTTTAATAGCTTAGAGTATCTCTCATTCTTAAACCAATCATTAAAGATATAGATATAAGAAACATTTTTAATACCCATTGCTGTGCATAGAGCTTTATATTCAAGAATCTTCCATGCACACGCACCTAGTTTTTCATCGCATGAGCCTTTTGTGCCTTGCCGCTTCTTCTCGTAAATAATGATTTCATTTGTATTTGGAATAAAGTAAGCTTCATCTGGTTCAAATTCCCACGATAGATAATCCGTTGGAGTAATACCATGCTTTTTTACCCACGAACAGAATTTCTTTTTAGAAATATCAATTCCATCTGTTCTGGCAATACGCGCCTGACGTTCAAAAGCAAGTCCAGTTGTAGTATCTCGAGATGCGTGCGTCATAATAATTTTCTCCTTATTTATTTACCTTTCTAATTCTTCAATAATTAAATCTCTTGGTAAAAAATTTTTACAAAGATAACAAGATCCAAAAGATACTCCATCTTGAGTTTTTGTCATAGAAATATCTTTATAATAATTAATTCGTGCGTCAAAACCTAAATATTGAATATTTTTCATATATGGAAAACGAGCTTGTCCTTGTAATGTGGGAATTGGTAAAAGCATAGCATATGGTTTATCCAATTCATAAAGTCTTTTTAAAACATCGTCTTTACAGGAAAAAGGTGGATTAGAAATAATTATATCATAATTATCTGGCTCATAATAAAAGAAATTTTCTCCATTATCAATATGTGTAGCAATTACTGTTACATTATCAATCTTAGACAAAATTTCTACATACTTACTAAACTACATATCAAATGGACACCAGATAATTAGAGAACTTTTCTAATTGCGTTCCATATACTGTTTAATATATTTTACTAATGGCTAAACCGCATAGGCCGGAGTGTAAACTTCATCAGAGGCTTTGTCGGTTTTCGCAGTTAAATATCCTTTATTAATAGGCATAAAAATACTCCTTTAATAGTTATTTTTGGACGTACTCCTCGGATTCGAACCGAGACCTCAAGGCTTTGCAGGCCTGCGCCTTAACCATTTGACTAGAGCACGATATGGTGCGCCCTCGGGGATTCGAACCCCGACCTGACAGATTAAAAGTCTGCTGTGCTACCGCTAACACCAAGGGCGCATATTATGGTGGGTCATCAGGGACTTGAACCCTGGTCTCGCAGATTAAGAGTCTGGTATAATAGCCACTATACGAATGAC
>Ga0310690_10000642_pt1 | contig 71557 bp, 65 predicted proteins | sample AusTroGonzalo_MG_2_FD_207661 | JGI IMG/M metagenome (GOLD analysis project Ga0310690, IMG submission 207661) | Bovine rumen microbial communities from tropical cattle in Woodstock, Queensland, Australia - Gonzalo_04 (v2) (version 2) | ecosystem: Host-associated > Mammals > Digestive system >...
AACCAGAGCTCTCCACCGAGCACCTGAGCGCCTACTATATAGGCTTTATTGCCTGCGGCCTGAGTTGTATACTCTTTGTACTGCTGGCCGTAATCAGATTCCTTTGTTCTTCGACTAGCGAAGCGAGTAAACTCGTATTCCATAGATCTACCCATTTAATATACAATTTCACAATGGCAAAAGTTTCTGCTGCAAAGGTACGACAAAATCCATGTTCCGGCAATCGCCTTTTTATGGCATGTTGCATACCATGTTTATGGCATTCTCTTGCCCTGTATATCATAAACTATTATAAAATCGGGGGCAAAGGTACAACTTTTCCCTCGAATTTTCGTAACTTTACCGCCAAATTGCAGGTGATTATACCGAAAATATTTTGTCCTTCGCCCAGATGCTATCACCTATCAGCGTAACGGCAAAAGGCATCCTTTGGACGGTGCTCTTCGTACTGGCAAAGACTTGCCAGTACGTGAGTGGCTGAAAAAGAAATGGTTCAAATAAGGTTGCAAATACTTTTGTACCTTTGCATATAAATATGCGAAAACAGGCTTGCCGTCAATGGTCTTGCCTGTGTAATGTCTTCTCTCTCTTACTCATCGTTTTTACGTTCTTTTATGAATCTGTATACTGCCAATGTGGGCAGAATGACCAATAGCAATAGCGTGATCTCCACTAATGCGTATGAACCGAAATAGTCAACCAATGTCTGGAATTTCAGGACTCCGTCAACCAGAATGACTAAGAAGACAAACCAGCAGAGACAGAATATTGCAGCATACTTGATTTTACGTTTTTTCAGTTTCATCTTCATAAACTATCATAAATGTTGATGCAAATTTAGCGAAAATTCCGTAATTATCACTATCTTTGCAATAAAAATTAGGTGTTATGCATATTTGTATATGAAACATATCGCATTTTCGTTCATATTGACAGCCATGCTTCTATGCTCTTGCGGCTCTAAAAGCACCAAGGAATCACAGAGCAAGATAACGCCAGAAATGGCTTACGAAGGAGTCAGCAACTATTGCCATAGTGCGTATGACTGGAGTATAGCCAAGGATAATCCTGAGATCATGTATGTACAGATGGGAGAAGAGACCGATTCTTCCTACCAAGTCGTATTCCGCAGTTATACAGGGGCATTCGTCAACTTCTACGTCAATAAAACAAGTGGCACAACGAGAATGGAAGAGTATGTCCCAACCCTTGATGTAAGAAACGAGGCTGGGACTATTAACTTATTTGATTACTTAGAGAAGAAAAATTAAAAGATAACAGAATTATGAATGATTCGATTAAGAGAGAGCAGAGTCAAAATAAGAAGGGTATGAAATAAAGAATAAATGCAACTTTTTCCTTCTCAAATACGTCTAACAAATAAAAACTTTTAAAGAGAACGATTATGATACTATCAACAACCCCACAGATTGAAGGTCGCCCCATCCGCGAGTACAAGGGCGTAGTGACAGGCGAAGTTATTATTGGTGCCAATGTGCTTAAAGACTTCATGGCTGGTCTCACCGACTTCTTCGGTGGACGCAGCAGTTCGTACGAGAAAGTGCTCATCGAGGCCAAGGATTCATCCATGCAGGAGATGATGCAGCGCGCTCAGGCACTTGGAGCCAATGCCATCGTTGGCATTGACATCGACTATGAGACTATCGGAGCAAACGGCTCGATGCTCATGGTGGCTACAAGCGGAACAGCCGTAGTGATATAATGAAGTGGACGGTATTATCAGATAATCGCACGAACAATGATCTGCTGGAGACGATGAGCAGAGGACTGATTATTTTCGACTTTGACGGTACGCTGGGTGATACTCGGCGGAATATCGTCACGACCATGCAGATGACCATCGCGGAACTGCATTTGCCTAAGCGTAGCGAGGCTGCATGTGCGGCCACTATCGGACTGCCGTTGGCAGGGTGTTTCAGAGCGCTGTTCCCTGATATTCAGGATGAGATAATTCCCCGATGTGCTGAAACATACAGAAGAATCTTCAACGAGAATCTGCAAAACATCCACCCGGAGGCGTTTCCTGGCGTTGTGGAAACGCTGTCTATCCTGCATCGGAAAGGTTTTACGCTTACGATTGCCTCTTCCCGTTCGCACAACTCTCTCACCGAACTCACGCTCAATATGGGCATTGCCGATTATATCTCCTATCTACTTGGTGCTGATGATGTGAAAGAGGCTAAGCCAAAGCCAGAGCCTGTGTTGAAGACCCTTGCTGCCATGCATTTTGATGCTGGCGAAACCCTCGTGGTCGGCGATATGGCTGTAGACATCCAGATGGGTGCTCATGCAGGCGCCAAGACCTGTGGCGTGACTTGGGGTAATGGAACCAAGGCTGAACTCGAGGCAGCAGGTGCCACCTTCATTATTGACAGGATTGAAGATCTTATTGAGATAGTAGACCACTCTGATTATTAAAAGAAATCAGATTATCAGCAAAACTGATAAGAAGTATAAGAGAATAATTGTACCTTTGCAACATCATTTATAAAATCACAAAAAACATCAGTATGAAAACTATTTATGAGTGTTCGCAAAGCAAAGGGATAAAATGGGTTACCCTTATTTTCTTCATTATTATTACTCTCGCCATTTTGGTGGAGATATATTATGTTTCTAAAGGGATAAATGTTACTGTTGCAATTATCGTAACCGCAATCCTGCTTGCTGCGTCCTTTTCGTGTTTCCTCATTTTCCCCATGTATATCATCGCAGATGATGAGGGAATCGGTATTCGCACAATGATGAGGACTAAACGGATATCGTATGAAAGTATCGACCACATAGAACGGGTTGATGACCAGCACCGATTGTTTATTAACAAAGGGAAGGTCGGCAAGGTTACAATGGGTTTTTCATACCAACTGGGATTCTTTAGTGCAGGTAACACAATCCGACTGTTTGGCGTTGGTGGCGTGTTTGGCTATATCGGTTGGTTCCGCACGAAGGGTGTCGGCACATTCCTTTCGTATGTTACCGATGCCAAGAAGGCGTTCTTGATTTATCGCACAAAAGGCTTACCTGTTGCCATCAGCGTTAGTGAGCCGGATGAGTTCATGCCTTATTACATGAAAGGAGGTGAGAAATGAATATCCTCTACGATTTTTCTTCTGCCCTCCTACAAGCACGTCAACGCAAGGATGTGACACAGGAACAGATCGCTTTTGCCTTGGACATATCGCAGGCAACATACAATGCCTGGGAATGTGGGCATCGGATTTGTCCTTACAAGCATATCATTGCCCTTATCTGTTATTTTGACGATGACCAGTTTACGCGTCGAATGTTCCGTATCCTGCTTACCTTGCAACATAATATGGCAGGGTTGAACAGGAAGTCAAAAGAGGAACTAACAATCTACTATTCGAAACTTATTAACTTGCTTGCTGACGAAAGTTCAGAGTGGATAAAAACGTTATAGGCTAAGTGAAAGTTGGATTGTGTGTGCTACAAATTGGATATTTCGGCTACGACCTCAATTTCCACTAATGCACCTTTCGGCAGCGTTTTAACAGCCACAGCGGAGCGGGCAGGATAGGGCTCTGTGAAGAACTCCGCATAGACGCTGTTCATATCGGCAAAGTCGTTCATATCAGCCATGAATACCGTTGTCTTTACAACATTCTTCATGGTCAGTCCGGCTTCCTCCAAGATGGCCTTTACATTGGTCAGCGACTGACGAGTCTGTTCTTTGATGCCTCCCTCTGCAAATGATCCCGTTGTAGGGTTAATGGGAATCTGACCGGAAGTATAGACGAGATTCCCCACTTGAATGGCCTGACTATAAGGCCCGATGGCAGCAGGTGCCTTTTTGGTACTGATGACTTTCATAATTCATAAACAATCCTAAATCTGCGTGCAAAGTTAATTGTTTTTTTCCAATAATTACTAAATTTGCAGATAGTTTTAAGTGAAAAATGATATTTCGAAATATGAAAGAAAAGGAGATTTATTTAGCAGGTGGATGTTTTTGGGGTACGGAGCACTACTTCAAACAGATTGAGGGTGTGGTGGAAACGTCGGTTGGATTTGCCAACGGACATACCGAAAACCCAACGTACAAAGAGGTCTATACCGACACAACGGGATTTGTAGAGACGGTACATGTGAAGTACAATCCAGATGTGGTCAGTCTTGAGTTCCTCTTGCAGATGTTCTTCAAGGCCATCGACCCGACGAGTCTCAACAAACAGGGACATGACGAGGGAACCCGTTATCGTACGGGTGTCTATTATACCGATTCAGAGGATTTGTCTGTTATTGAAAAGGTGTTTGCCGAAGAACAGAAGAACTATCAGCAGCCTCTGGCCGTTGAGAAATTGCCGTTGGAGAACTACTATACTGCCGAAGAATACCATCAGGACTATCTCGACAAGAATCCTGACGGCTATTGTCATCTTCCCAAGTCGCTGTTTGAGTTCGCCAGGAAGGCGAAGGAAAAGAAGTAGGTAGTCATGATGAAGAAAATTTGTGTTGCCGTCGCATTCCTGATGCTGAGCCTGACGGGGGGCGCTCAGGTTTTTTACAATCCCGTACTGCCAGGTTTTCATGCCGACCCTTCCGTGTGTCGTGCTGGTGATGACTTCTATCTGGTGAACAGCACTTTCCAGTATTATCCTGGTGTGCCTGTGTTCCATAGTAAAGACCTGATTCACTGGGAACAGGTGGGCGCCTGTCTGACCCGTGAGTCACAGGTCAGAATCGAGGGAATGGACGAGCAGACGGGCATCTATGCTCCAACTATCCGCTATCACGAAGGCCGATTCTATATGGTGACGACAGTGTTCCCCTCGCGCAAGCATTTCTATGTCTATACCGACAATCCTAATGGTGAATGGAGCGACCCCATCTACATCGACTTCTGTGTGGGCAGTTGCGACCCAACCTTGTATTTCGAGGATGGCCGTTGCTATTTCCTTTGGAAGGAGGGCGACATCAAGATCTGTGAGATTGACGTGAAAACAGGCAAACAACTTGGTGAGATACACCATCTGGGTACAGGTCTTGGAGGACGATATCCAGAGGGTCCGCATATCTATAAGAAGGACGGCTATTACTATCTGTTGCTGGCAGAGGGTGGCACCGAGCACGGTCATCATGTCAACATCCTCCGCAGCAAAAACCTGTTCGGTCCCTACGAACCGAATCCTGCCAACCCAATTCTCTCGCATTTCAGCATGAAGATGCAGAACAGCAACATTCAGGGACTTGGGCATGCCGATCTGGTTCAGGCCCCTGACGGCTCGTGGTGGATGATCTGTCTGGGCTATCGTACACACGGCTATCTGCAGCACGTGATGGGACGAGAGACATTCCTTGCACCCGTAACGTGGAAAGAGGGCGAATGGCCTGTTGTCAATAACGATGGCACCCTGCAACTGGATATGCAATGCAAGACGCTACCACAAGTACCGATGCCTTTGGAACCATCGAGGGATGAATTTGATGCCGATAAGTTATCACTCTATTGGAGTCACCTGAACATGCCACAAAAGGATAACTATTCGCTGAATGCCCGCAAGGGATGGCTCAGGCTGAAGACCTCAACTGTCACACTCGACGAAGTGGGGAATCCAACCTTTATAGGCCATCGCCAGTCAGAAGCGAACTTCACGGCAACGACCAAGGTGGATGTGTCTGGGCTGAAAGATGGTGGTGTGGCTGGCATCACAGCCTACGCTGCCCACCATAATCACTACGACGTACAGGTCATAGGACGTGATGGAAAACGATACCTGCAGGCCAAGATCCGTGTTGGCGAGATGGCGCATATCGAGAAAGAGATTCCGCTAAGTGAGGCTGTCGTCTATCTGCGCATTACTGCTGATCCGCAGTTCTATCATCTGCTGTATTCAACAGATGGCGAGCAGTTCACACATCTTGCCCGTATGGACTACCGCTATCTGAGTACCGAGACTATCGGAGGCTTCTGTGGTGTGCACATCGGCATCTTTGCCCATACGCTTAGTAAGACCATCAGTCACGCCGATTTCGACTGGACGGATTTTAAGTTTGAGCAGCGGAATTCTTGATGGCATCTTCATAGCCTGTTAATGCGGAAAAGGGCGCAAACTGGGCTGCGCGGTTCCACATCGACATCCGCGGATGATGCTTTGGCTCGTAATGTGGCAGATTGATGATATCGTCGTAATTATCCATGAATCGTAAATTGTCAATTGTCAAATTGTAAATGGCTATGCCTTGTGCCCTCCTATCTGTTTGTTGCGCTCTTTGGCTGTGGCGCCTTCCTCGAAGTTCAGACCTCTTAGGATGGCGTTCTTGCCGAAACGCTTCTTGATTTCCAACTGTGCCTCCTGCATCCTGCGTTCCTTGTCAAGTTGGGCTTGTTCTTCTTGACGCTGCTTTTCCAGAGCCTCGTAGTCGGTGAAGAGGTCGAGTTGCATTTCTGCACTTGTGCGACTTACCGATTCCTCTGATACCACATGGTTTGTTGTCAGATTCAGCCTACGGATGAGCAGATCAGGATTCACTTGGCGGTCAAACAATTCTGTTGCCCCTTCCATGATAAGCCGCGAGGATGATGTCGGCTTCTCGAAGTTGAATGTGCCGTGAGCATGTTTTGGTACGGCCTTTCCGTAATAGTTGGTGGTAACCTCACCATGATACTTCTCGCGGATTTCAGAACGTGTCAGACTCTCCGTATCATAGCCTACGGTCAGCACCAGTTGGTCGGTCACCAGACGCTTCGATACAAGGTCGAGTGCCATTCCCTCAGCCATTTCCCTTATCACCACACGGGCTTTCTTGAAAGTGTATGGTTCCTGCAGCACCTGTCCGCTACTGAAGGAGTTGGTTTCTGGACGGTATGCTTTCACAGCCTCCATCGTGCACGGTTCCCAACCCCACGCATGATCTATCAGCAGTTCAGCATTCACGCCGAAGAGTCGATATAGCAATCCTTCGTTCTGTACTGACATCCGCGCCAGTTTACCCATCGTGTCAATGCCATAGACAGCCAGTTTCTCGGCGATACCATGTCCGACGCGCCAGAATTTGGTCAGCGGTCGGTAGTTCCAAAGTTCGCGTCGATACGACATTTCATCCAGTTCCGCTATACGCACCCCGTCTTTGTCGGCAGGCATCTTTTTGGCTACAATATCCATTGCCACCTTCGCCAGATACATATTTGTGCCGATACCTGCTGTTGCCGTGATGCCTGTAGTGGCCAGCACGTCACGAATCATTTTCATCGCCAACTCATGTGCCGTCAACTTATAAGTACGCAAATAGGCCGTCACATCCATGAAAACCTCGTCGATGCTATAGACGTGTATATCTTCAGGAGCAATGTATTTCAGGTAAGTCTGGTAGACTTTAGTACTCACCTCTATGTAGTGAGCCATACGTGGCGGTGCAGCGATATAGTCGAATTTTAATTCGCGCGCTTTCTGAACCACCTCGAACAGTCGTGCACGTCCGCCTATGCCGTACGCTTTCAACGACGGAGAAACAGCCAGGCAGATGGTCTTCTCTGTCCGGCTTACATCTGCCACGACGAGGTTTGTGGTCAGCGGGTCAAGTCCTCTGTCCACACACTCCACTGAAGCGTAGAACGACTTCAGGTCGATGGCAATATATGTCCGTTGTTGCAAATTACAAAAATCAGTTTCTGTTTACAAAGCCTTTGGCCTTCAGCCATTGCATCATCTGAGTGCTCCAGGTCTCAGTCGTTGTCTCGCCAGTTTCCGGCATCAACTCGTATGGGCCTTTTCCATCACCATATAGATGAATCTCGGCATTGGCACCTGCTTTCTTCCACTCCATAAACAGAGCGACAAGACCTGCTGCCACGTTAGGATGGTCTACACGCGACATGATCAACAATGGGGGCGCGTCATTAGGCACAGTAACGGGCATCAGCGAGGGGCCGAAATTGGTGCAGAGGAAGTTGGGACGCTCGGCATCATCTGCTGACATCGTAGCGGCAATGGCTACGCCGCCACCAGCGGAAAAGCCCAGAAAGCCGATCTTGTCCTTACTGATGTGCCACTCGTCGGCATGCTCCCTCACCATACGGATGGCTGCCTGGGCATCCTCTGCTGCCAGACGGATGATGGAGTCGCCATAGGCAAAGTGCATGGGATTGGCATCGGCCTGAGGGAACTGCTCCGGATGCGTCACGTCCACCATCGGTGGCATCTGCATGCCCTGTGGCGTCTGCCCGCCACCTTTATTCAGGTGATAGCGCAGGCCAATGGCGGCAATGCCGCGTTCATTCAGAAACGAGGCCATCTTGACGACATCGCTCTCCCACGACAACCACCTCATGGCACCACCAGGACACAACACGATAGCACAACCATTACCTAATTCCTGTTTGGGAAGATAGACCTCGATAAGGGGCCTTTCCTTCTCTTCCATCGAACTGTCGCCAGTAGGAAGGAAGTACTGCTTCTGTGCCGTTATCGTTATGGGCACAAACAGCATACAAATCAATGCAAAATGCTTCATCATAACTCCTCTATTCATAATGGTATTTGAATAATCTGTGCAAAGATACCTATTTTTCTTAATAATCGCTACAGAATTTCACAGATTTTTTGTGTAATCCGCAACTCTTCGTATCTTTGCAACGTCAAATGAAATGATGTCACCTTTTGTCTTTCTGACTTGTTATATAAGTGACCAAGGTCGAAAGAAACAGAAGTCTAACAATAAAAAAAGAAAAAGAAAATGCATGATTTTATTAACATCTTACCCGCCCTTGCATGCGGATGTGTGCTTCCTATAGTAGTCATTTGGCTGACTATTCGTAATGAGATGAATAAGACAAACCAGCGGACTCAGATTGTGCTGGCAGCCATCGAGAAGAATCCAGATATGGATATCGAAGACCTGATAGCGAAGATGTCGCCTAAGAAAAAGATGCTGAAGGAGAAACTACTCAGCAAACTGCTAATAGGAAACATCACGACCTTCCTCGGTATTGGCTTCTTGATATGTGCCATCTATGTTGACTTAGTTGGCGGAATGAATTCAAATGATCTTAGGATGCTTTATCTGGCTGGTGCTATCCTGTTAGGTGTAGGTGTTGCCTTCCTAATTAACTACTCCAAAGGAAAGAAGATGCTAGCCAAGGAGATGGAGGCAGAGCAAGCAAAACTGTTAGAGCAGGCATAACCCGTGACTCGCGAAGTATTTATAACGCATGTTGAGCGCGAGCAGGAGGCACTGAGAGGCTTCTTGCTCGCCCTCTGCTGTGGAAAGAAAGACGATGCTGACGACTTGGCGCAGGATGCGTTGGTGAAGGCTTATCTTTCCAGTGCCGGTTATCAGGACAAGGGGAAGTTCCGTTCGTGGCTCTTCAAGATTGCCTACAACACGTTCCTTAATCATAAAGCGAGTCTGCGCTGTGTGGAAAGCATCGATGAGGCACGGACACTCATCAGCAATACAAATGCTGATTCTGAGTTCGAGCACCAAGACCTCTATCTGGCTCTGCGTACCCTGCCGCCCAAAGAACGCTCTGCTATCACCCTATACTACCTCAACGGCTACAACATCAAGGAGATAGCCGCTATTACAGACACCTCTGAGGATGCTGTCAAAAAGCAACTCTCACGAGGACGAGACAGACTCAGAGAGCAATTGAAAATTTAAAATTGAAATGGTTATGATGAAAGATAAAGCCCTTGAGGAACTTTTCCTCGCAGAGAAACCTCATTTCTCAGACAATGCCGACTTCATGTCAGCACTTACCAAGCGCCTGGATGCCGTAGAGTTCATCAAACAGCACCAGGAAGCAACTATCCGTCGTTACAAGATGATAATGGTGGCAGCCTTTGTCGTTGGCATCATCAGTGGTGCCGTCGCTATTGCCTATCTGCTGTCCATGCCAGCCGATGTGCCCCTTATTACTTTCAATGTTCAAACAGGCATCCTGCTGTGGCTTGCCGAGAAGTCTCGCCTCATAGCCGCTACAGGTCTTTCCCTTCTGATGACATTTGGCATTATCAGCATCATCAACAACGTGCAGAACGTTTTACGCATGCGCGTTTGCTTAAAAGCGTAGCGATTTACATTTCGTGCCATTCATCACATTTTTGTGCTGTCTATCCCAGAAATTTTGAGGTCTTTGCAACAATCTGTACTTTTGCAGCGTCAAATAGACAAATAGAATCAACTGTAAAAGATATGAAAAAGATTGTTTTTAGGATGACAGCCCTTGTGGCTTTAATGATGATGACGATGACAACCCAAGCAAAAACACAAGACTGGGGCGGACGAGTCGTCGATGAGAAGGGCGAACCAATGCCCTTTGTGAATGTAGTTTTGCTGTCGCTGCCTGATTCTGCTTTCGTTCAGGGTGGCATGACTGATGAGCAGGGCGTGTTTAAAATTGTGACGGATGTGAACGATGGCCTCTTCAAGGTGACCAGTGTGGGTTATGAGACCTTATATATTAAGGCGGGGCAGGATTTGACCATCCAGATGAAGGAAGACACCCAACTGCTGAAAGAGGTGGTGGTGAAAGGTCAGTTGCCTAAGACGCACGTGAAGGGCGACGCTATGCGAACCACTGTGGCAGGAACCATCCTGGAGAAGGCCGGAACACTGAGCGATGCACTCACCAAAATACCATCGCTTGATGCTGAGAAGGATGGTGGCATCAAGGTGCTGGGTCGTGGCGCGGCTGAGATTTACATCAATGGCCGGAAGGTGCAGGATATCAGCGAACTGGGACGTATCAACTCTGATCAGATACTGCATGTAGATGTGGTTCAGAATCCAGGTGCACGCTATGCCGCCTCGACTAAGGCCGTTGTTCGCATTACGCTGAAGAAGGCTCAGGGTGAGGGATTCAGTTTCCAGGAGAAAGCGCAGGGCATGTATCAGTACGGCTTCTCTGTGAACAACCTCCTCGACCTCAACTATCGTACGGGTGGTCTCGACCTCACAGCCTCATTCTGGGCTGGTAGTTATGCCCACAATAAGAGTCTGCAGGAGGACGATATGTACTATCTGGTGGGCAACGACGAGATAACCGGCTGCTCCAAGCAGGAAACCAGACATAAATGGAAGGGTCTGCTGCCACAGTTGCAGATTAACTACATGATTGACGAGAACCACAGTCTGGGTGCCTTCTATAAGTACGACTATCACCCCAGCGGCACGCTGACCAGTCAGTTTAATACCGACGAATACAAGAATGGCATCTTCACAGAGCGTTCGGAGAGTGAGGTATGGCAGGACGAGAAGTTCAAGAAGCACATCTTCAATGCCTATTATAATGGTAAGGTGGGCAATCTGGGCATCGACTTGAACATTGACGGACTCTTTGACAATACCGAGATGCCAGGAAACACTAAGGAACTGGCTTGGGCTGACGGCGTGAAGAGGGGTACGCCTGATGTGCGTAACATCAATAGCAATACCAAGAGTGCCAACAACTTCTGGGCCTCAAAACTGGTGTTCAGTTATCCGCTCCTAAAGGGTAATCTCTCTGTAGGAGGCGAGTACTCATATAACCATCGTACGGATGCCTATTCATTTGAGGCTTCTGAGGCTGTGCCTGTTACTACGACGGATACGGAAATCAACGAGAAGTCGGCTGCAGGCTTCGTGGAGTACGGACGTCAGTTCGGAAAGGTGTTTGTTCAGGCTGGTCTGCGCTATGAGCATCTGCAGAATGACTATTATGATTTTGGTGTGCGCGATGATGAGGTGTGCCGTAATTATGGCGACTGGTTCCCAACACTGGTCATCTCTGCCCCAATAGGTAAGGTTCAGACATCACTCTCGTATCGTCGCGACATCCAGCGTCCGGCCTACGGCAATCTTACTAGTTCAACGATCTACCTGAATCGTTATGCTTATCAGAGTGGTAACCCGCTCCTGAGACCTACCTATACCAGCAGCGTGGTACTGAATGCGGGCTACAAGTGGATGGGTATCAACATTAACTATGGTCGTGTGAAGGATGAAACGACGATGTCTACAGAGCCGTTCCCAGGTGCCGATGATCCGCTGATCTGTCTGGTACGTCCCATCAATACGAAGGAGGACTATAATCAGTTGAGTTTCAATCCATACGCCAGTCCGACTATTGGTTGCTGGCATCCTACATGGTTTGTTTATCTGCTCTTCCAGAACTACAAGGCGCCTACAGCCCATGGCACTACCATCACGCTTGATCGTCCTTACATACATTTGGGTTGGGATAACACCATCGTACTGCCAAAGGGCTGGCGCATCAATGCTGGTCTACGCTTCAATCCTAAGGGCGATGTAGGCAACTTCCGTCTGTTGCAGACTCAGTGGCGTAACGATGTCGGCATTCAGCGCGACATCAACCTGCGCCGAATGGGTTCGCTCACCCTCGACCTGCGTTGCAACGATGTGTTTAATAGCGACGAGACCAAGGCAGTCCTCTATGGTCCACGCGAACTGACGGTGCTTAATCCCACTCGTCGCACCTTCATTGTCAACCTGACATGGAAGTTCAACGAGGCTCGCTCGAAGTATCTTGGCTCTGGTGCCGGCGAAAAGCAGAAAGCCCGCATGTAATTCATAAATAATCACAAAAGATTCCCCGTATTCATCTGAATATGGGGATTTTTTCGTATATTTGCAAACAAGTTGGCACGTATGGAATGACGTGTGCGAAAATGATAAAACGTAAGAATATGCAGAACTTTGATTACATGACCCCGACGCGACTCATCTTTGGTAAGGAGTCGATTGTCAAACTGCCAGAGGTGATGCGTCCTCTTGGCAAGCGTGTGTTGCTGACCTACGGTGGCGGCAGTATTAAGAAAATCGGCCTCTACGACCGCGTGAAGGAACTCATGAAGGATTTTGAGATCTTCGAACTCTCAGGCATCCAGCCCAACCCGAAGTACGACCCCTCGGTACTCGAAGGCGTGCGTATCTGTAAGGAACAGCAGGTGGACGTGATTCTGGCTGTGGGCGGTGGTTCGGTACTCGACTGCTCGAAGGCGATTGCTGCTGGTGCCAAGTATGACGGTGATCCCTGGGATCTCATTTCTTATAAGGTAAAGGCACAGGCCGCCCTGCCTATTGTGGATGTGTTGACATTGGCTGCAACAGGTTCGGAGTACGACACCTTTGGCGTTATCTCGCGCACAGAGACCAACGACAAGATTGGCTATGGCGATCCGCTGCTGTATCCTGTCTGCTCGATTCTCGACCCCGTCTATACCTTCAGCGTATCGAAGAAACAGACCGCTGCTGGTTGTGCCGACGCGATGAACCACGTGATGGAACAATACTTTACTGAGGATACGACGCTGCTGAACGACGGCTTCTGTGAATCGATGCTGAAGAGTCTGATGGTGAACGCCCGCAAGTGTCTCGATAATCCAGAGGACTATACCGCCCGTGCCGAGATGATGCTCTGCTGCACCTATGGCTGCAACGGTATCCTGTCGCTAGGTAACAGTCCCAGCGGTTGGCCTTGTCACGGAATCGAGCACGCCCTCTCTGCCTACTACGACATCACCCACGGTGAAGGTCTGGCTATCATCACCCCGCGTTGGATGAAGCATATCCTGAGCGACAAGACGATCGAGCGCTTCGTGAAGTACGGTATCAATGTGTTCGGCATCGATGCCTCGCTGCCCAAGCAGGAGATTGCCGAGAAGGCCATCGACGCCACCTACAAGTTCTTTGAGAGCATCAACATCCCCATGCATCTGCGTGAGGTAGGCATCGACGACAGTCGCATCGATGAGATGGCCCATCACATTGCCGTCAACGAAGGCCTGGAGAATGCCTACGTACCTCTGACAGAGCAGGAGATCAAGCAGATCCTGGTGGCTAGTCTGTAAGCAAGATTATCTGACTTTCCGATCAGAAAGTGATTAAACTTATTGGCTCGTTTGTCGTCTAATGAATAGTTTTTAATTATTCAAACCAAGGATTACAATGAGTCAGATGATTTATAAACTGCTTTTGCCACTACTGATGATGGTAGCGGTTTCTGCGCATGCGCAGAACCGTTTACCAATGATTACCATCACTACCTCTACGCCGCTGAATGCCCAGAAAAAGGTGACGGCTCAAATGAAGATGGCGGGTTACGATGGGGCTATCGGCATTAAGTTGCGTGGAAACAGTTCGCTGGGATTCAACCAGAAGAAATACACCATCGAACTCCGCTCTGAGGATGGCAAGGAGATTGAGGCATCGTTATTGGGAATGCCCGCCCATAGCGATTGGGTACTATTGGCTCCATATAACGATGTGTCGGCAGTGCGCGATCCGCTGGCTTTCCAGTTATGGCGAGATATGGGCCATTGGGGACCACGTACCCAAATGGTTGAGTTGACGATGGACGGCGAGTATCGCGGTATCTATATCCTCTCGGAAGCCATTAAGCGCGGCAAGGACAGAGTCAATATCTCGAAGTTGAAAAAGACCGATATAGAAGGACGTGACGTGACGGGCGGTTACTTGTTGCGCATTGACACCTTCGACGACGATGATGCAACTTTCACCTCTAAGGTGCCAGGCATCGGCGAGGGGAGTATGTCGAGCGAGGTCATCTGGTCGTGTATCTATCCTAAGAAAAAGAACCTGCAGCCAGAACAGTTTGCCTATATCCAGAGTTATGTCGATACGGTGGAGCAGGTCATTCAGTCAGATTATTTTGCTGATCCCGAGCGCGGTTATGCCCGTTATATTGATGTGCCTTCGTTTGTGGATTATTTCATCCATACGGAGTTGAGCCTCAATGCCGACGGCTATAAGCGTAGTGCCTATTTCTATAAGGAGAAACTTCATGCCGACGGCACGGGCGGCAAACTGGTGGCAGGGCCTGTATGGGATTACAACTTGGCCTATGGCAATGCCAACTTTGCTAATGCCGATAATATAGAGGCATGGAATTTCGAGGGTGCCAGCAATAACCCCACACCAGCCCTATGGCAGCGGTTGCTGCAAGACCCCGCTTTCCGCAAGGCTGTCAAAACACGTTATCAGAAGTTGCGCAAGAATGTCCTAAGCAACAAGTCGATTAACGCCTATATCGATCGTCATGCTGAACTTCTGAAACCTTGTATCGCACATCATTTTGAGACCTATCCAGAACTGTTGGTGACTGAGGAACAGAAGCAGCAACTCCCCAAAGCCCAACCCTTCGGTTCTTTCCCACCGATGGGTGAGTTCCCACCAATGGGCGGCTTTCCACCAATGGGCGGATTCCCGCAAATGGGTGACTCTATTCCGCAGTTCCCTGGTGGATTCCCGCAAATGGGTGAATTCCCACAGATGGGCGGATTCCCACCGATGGGTGATTTTGGCGGATTTGGCGGATTTGGTGGTTTTGGCGATGCAGTTGGAATGTTTGCGGCCTACCGTGTCAGTTCTTATGATGAGGAAATCAGCATCCTCAAGCAATGGCTTTCTGACCGTTTGGCATTTCTCGATCGCAATATCGAACGTTTTGATAAAGACTGGGAACCACGCATCCAACCGCTTGTTGAAAAGAAAATGCAGTTCCCCTTTGGTGGCTTTCCAAATTTTAATTAATAAGTAATACTGCGATTATCCCATCACCACGTCGAGTACCATCATCAGGACAAATCCGATGGCGAAACCGATGGTGCTGAGGTTACTATGCTGTCCACCGGAGGCTTCTGGAATCAATTCCTCGACCACCACATAGAACATGGCACCTGCTGCAAAAGCCAGCATGTAAGGCAGGACAGGCATCAGTAGCGAGGCTAACAGTAAGACGGCAACGGCTCCGACGGGTTCGACGGCACCGCTCAATGAACCAATGGCGAATGATTTCCACTTGGAATTGCCCGCTGCCCGCATCGGCATGGAGATGATGGCTCCTTCAGGTACGTTTTGAATGGCAATACCCAGTGCAACGGCAACGGCGCTGGCTAATGAAATCGTTGAGATGCCGCTTTCGGCACCAGCAAAGACCACACCCACAGCCATACCTTCAGGCAGATTATGGATGGTGACAGCGAGGGCAAGCATCGCAGTTCGCGACAAACGGGAATGAGGACCTTCTGGTTTGTCGGTGCCGATATGCAGGTGCGGTGTCAGTTCATCAATCAGCAGCAGGAAACCCATACCCAGCAGGAATCCTATGGCAGCGGGCACAACCGACCACCGTCCGCTGTCCGCTACCATCTCCATCGATGGAATCAACAGCGACCACACCGATGCAGCCACCATCACACCAGAGGCAAACCCCAAGAGTGTTTTTTGCAGACGAAGCGGCATTTCGTCCTTCATCAGAAAGACGAATGCCGCTCCGAGCATTGTTCCCAAAAGGGGGAGTAGTAGTCCGATAAATAAGGTCATAGATTATAATTGCAACAGCAGCCAGTTCTGCGTGCCGATCTTCTCGATGAGTTCCAGTGCGCCCTGACTCCAGTAGAGGTCTTCCTCTTCGTCCTTCAGATAGCCCTTCAGCAAATCGTAAGTGGTGGGATCGTCCTTCAGGTCGGCCATGCACTTCATCAGCATCTCAACGCCGGGGCCTTGGATGGCGTAGTCGGCTTTGACATACTCGATGGGGTCGCAGATAAGGTCGCGACTCTTCATGCCTTCGAACTTGACCTCTGCGCCAAGGTCGAGGATGCGCTCTGTGAACTTCTCTACCCAGCCCATCTCCTCATTGAAGTGGTCGATATACTTCTGTCCAAGTTTGGTGATACCCTGTGACTTGAAGATCATGCCCTGCTGCTTGTGAACGATGGCACCTTCTGCCAGATGAGTTACAAAAAACTGTAATGCCTCAATTGATTTTTTTGTTTCCATAATGTTGTTGTTTTAAGTAATTATAAATATTTAGTGTACGTTTCGTTTCTGCAAATATAAGAAAATAACTCCATACCAATGCTATAACGAGGCGTTTTTTTTGATTATTTATGATATTTGTTTACGAACTCTCGGAGGGATTATATTATGCTTTAGACTATCATTTTTTCAATTTCTTCCCGATGCTCGAAGAGTGTACAGCCGCCAGTGTGTTCCCAACCGAGGGCCTTGGCTGCACGAATCTTATGGAACAGGGGCGACTGTAGGGCCTTGTGAACGCCCATTGTAGCCACATTACTGTCGCTGAAAGGTGAGAATGGACAGGGCTCGGCGGAGCCGTCAGGTCCGATGTGGAAGAATCCACGACCTGAGGCAAGGCAACCGCCGAGCGCCTTTTCGTCACCAGGGAACGATAAAAATATTATGTCGTCATAGGCTTTGCGACGTTCCTCTAGCAACATCTCCATTTCTGCCACCTGTTCGTCACCGAAGGCCAGGTGCTCTGTACCTGCTTCCGTAGGTACATACTCTATATAAAACACTATCTTACAACCATATCCTCGCAAGGTATCAATGAATTGGGGCGAAGTGACAAGGTGATAATTCTCCGTGGTCACCGTGATGCTGGTACCGAAAAACAGGTCTTCCTCCTTCAGCATTTCCATCGACTGCATGGCACGCTTGAACACCCCCTGACCTCGACGTTCGTCAGTCCCCATGGCAGTACCTTCAATGCTAATGATAGGCACCATATTGAGATGGGCCTTCAGAAACTTGATATAGGAAGGGCCGATGAGTGTGCCATTGGTGAAAATGGGGAAGATCATGTCTTTCACCTCAGCGATACTTTCCAGAATGTCCTTTCGCATGAAAGGTTCACCACCCGCTATGAGCGAGAAGTTGATGCCCATATCGGCTGATTCGGTGAAGATGGATTTCCACTGTTCTGGAGCCAATGTCGCTTTCTGACGGGCGGTCTCATCCTCGGCAATTCCGTTGCTGCGTGCGTAACATCCCTTGCAATGCAGGTTGCAGGTGGTAGAGATGCTGCTGATGAGGAATGGTGGAACCTCCAGTCCTTCCTGCTCCAGCATCTTCCTGCGCCGTTTCTCCGACTTCTGGAAGAGCGTCTGCATGCGGTAGGCAAATTTTGCCTCGCGGGGATTGGATAGCACGCTCTTATAGGCCTTCGCCATGATGTTGCGGATGCTATTGCTCATATAAGCCCCCAAGTCAATTGGTGCACTTGCTGCCATATATCTTTTCAATCGTTATAATGAATACTATTTCTTTAATGCGTCGATCATCGCGTCAAGTTCCTGTGCCAGATGCTGATAGTCTTCGAGTTTCAGCGGACAGGCCGACAGTTGGTCGCGCATGCCGACAGGAATCTGGGCGTAGGCCTCATCCTCCAGTTGCTTACCTTTTGGGGTCAGACTGACAATCTGTTGGCGCTTATCCTGCTCCCCCTTCTTACGGCTGACGATGCCGAGTTTCTCCATGCGCTGGAGTAGGGGCGTAACGGTGTTTGTCTCCAACAACAGGCGATGGGCTATGTCGTTCACTGGCTGTTCGTCTTTCTCCCAGAGCACCATTAGCACGAGATACTGCGGATAGGTGATGCCCAGTGCTGTCAAGATTGGTGTGTAAGCCTGGGTTATCAGTCGTGCCGCCGTATATAGGCGGAAGCAAACCTGATTGTCGAGTTGTAATTCTGCGTGCATCTTCTTAATTTACTAAATTGTCCAATCAATCGTCAAATTGTAAATCGTCAAATTGTAAATTCAATAATGTCCTTCTCAAAATCCTTCGGCTCTGTGGTGGGCGCATAACGCTTGATGGTCTCGCCGTCCTTCGAGATGAGGAATTTTGTGAAGTTCCATTTGATGTCGCTGTCCTTCTCCACACTCTTGCTGATTGTCTTGAAGAGAGCCTTGGCAGCCTTGGCCTTCAGACCGTTATATTCCTCGGTGGGAGCCTGTGCCTTCAGATATTCGAAGATGGGTTCTGCGGCAGGACCGTTCACGTCGGTCTTCTTCATGATCTGGAACGTCACGCCGTAGTTCAACTGGCAGAACTCCTCAATCTGTCCGTCAGAACCGGGATCCTGCTCCTTGAACTGATTGCAGGGGAAACCGATGATGACCAGTCCCTTGTCCTTGTATTTCTGGTTCATCTCTTCCAGTCCTGCGAACTGAGGGGTGAATCCGCACTTGCTGGCTGTGTTCACAATCAGCAACACCTTTCCCTGAAACTCTGAGAAATCTATCTCCTTACCTTTGCTCGTGAGAGCCTTGAAATCATAAATCTTTGCCATATCTCTTGTTTTTAAATTCTCAACTAAATATATCGTTTGCGATGTTTCTGGGTGCAAAGGTAAATGAAATAATTTATATCGCAAGCGATTTATCTAATTATTTAAGTTTGTTTAACAATAAGTCGTGTACGATATTTCTGTGGCTCTGGTGACCGAAAAGGCCGGACTAGGCTTCCCTTAATGAGGAAAACTGTCCTAGAATAACTAGTATTGAAATCAATCCTATCAGGCCAATGATGATGGCAAATGACGGCTTGGAGGATAACCTGCTACCACCAAACTGACACTGGTACTGGATCATGCGGTCGATATAAGCATCCACCGTTGACCAATGGCCTGCCTGTACCTCGGCGATAAGACGAGGAAACACTTCACGGATGTACTTTTGGTGCTCTGAATCGATAGAAGCAGGCAGTTCGTCGGTAGCACTATACCACGAAACCACACCATTCTTCTGATGAGGGAACAGACGCATGGTTTGCCAGCCGTCGGCCAATAGAACATAGCCTGCAAATATCTGCTCTACACTAAGGCTATCGTCTGGTTGCATCATTCGATGGGCTCGAAGTGACAAGGTTGAAACAGAAGAATCGTAGGAAACAAACAACTGACAGAAATGCTCTGCCTGTTTTTCAGGCAAGACCAATGGCTTAGCCATAGTGAATAGTGAACAATGAATAGTGAACAGTACCATCAGGAACCGTCCACTATTCACTATCTTAGATCGATTCGACAAACTTAACGATAGCATCACGATCGGATTTGGGAAGATTGTAGAACTTTTCAGTGGCACGATAGCCATCAGACTGCTTAGAATAGCCATGCCACATGATAGCCTCAATAACGGTACGTGCACGACAGTCGTGCAGACGATCATCGGCACCAGTGAGACGACGACTCAAACCGCGACCCCACAATGGTGTAGTACGACACCAACCCGTACGGATGTCATTAGCCATAAAAAGACGATGCTGAACCAAGTCGGTATAAGGCCAGATGGTCTGATGGGCGTACTTAGGAAGCATACTGCTGGTGTTTTTTCCCGTCTGCTTAGCATAAGCCTTCGTACTGGCATCGACCCACATATTATCAGAGCCGGTGGTCCACGACGGACGGTGACAGTTGGCGCATCCAATCTCACTGAACAGTTGCTTACCACGTTGGACATCGGCATTGCTGAGGTTTCTGGCAGCAGGAACAGCCAGACCGCGGTGCCAGACCATAAACTGGTAGTACTGCTTGTCGCTCATTTCCTCCACACCATTATAAGGTGCACTGTTCAACAGATACTTCTCGAAGGTCTCCTTATAGGCCACAGAAGGGGTGTTCAATACCTCATAAACACGGGCGGCGATGCCCTCGTCGGTACCATCGGCATAGTATGGATAGAGGATGCTGGTGGGTGAAGAACCGTGCTGTTTGATGTAACTGATCACCTCTGGATCCTCGCTCTGAGCCTTGGCCCATGCTGTGGTGGTGTAGAGCCAGTGGCGGTCGCTGCGGGTGACGTTGGTGATGTTCCAGATGGCATTGGCACCAGCACCGTCCTGCAGCGAACCGCGTGTCATAGCGTAGGTGAAACGCTTGAGCGGACCGTGCCCGCCACGATGTGTACCTGTGTCGTTGTAAGGAGCCGAATAGTAGGCACTGGCTTTGAAGGTGTTGGCCTCCTTGTCCCACATGGCGGGGTTCATCTCGGCAAAGCGAGCCTCCGAGGCCCACTGTTTCTCGATCTCCTCATCATCGATGGCATCGAGTAGGGCAGTACCGTAGATGCCGATGGTTGATTCCAGGCGCACATCGTAGTCTGTAGGCTTCGGATTGGTGTTGAATGCCGACTGCGGAATGCGCACCTCAGGATAGATGAGCGAGTAACTCTCTCCGTCGGGGAAGGTCATCGCAAGTCCACTCTCCATCTCAGTGACGGTCTTCCATTCTATCTGTATCTGATTCTCGTCGATAGGTGCCTTGAAAGGTGCCATCGCCTGCGTCTGCGGCATACCAGTCACCTCAGAGATATAGGCATTGGTGCCGGGGTGATAGATCACAAGCAGATAGCCATTGCCAATGGTGTTGGCACGATACTCCGTCTGTCGTTTGCCGTGTCCGTAACTCGGGTGACAGGCAATACAACTGTTGCGTACCCAGGCAGGCCCCAAGCCGCGACGGGGTGCCTGTTCGAAGGTGTATAGATGCTCGAAGAAGTCTTCACCTGTATTGAAGTCTTCCTCCATACCTGCTATGCTTTGGACGGCAGGTGTTGGGGCAGAATAACTGGCTTTCTCGGTAGTACCCAGTTCTCCGCCAGGGAACCACTCTTCAGCCGTAAAGTTTCCTGTAGCCTTGCCAAAAGCCTGCTCTTCAATCTCCAATTCGCCCAGTCCGGTTTGCTCATCGCTGTCCGAACAAGCGGTAAAGGCAGGCGCCACCAAGAGCCCTGCCATTACCAGTTTAAAAAGTTTGTGATAGTTTACCATATATTATTCTTCTACTTCCCAGTCCTCGTCGTCCTCGAAGGCGATGTTCCAGATAGTGCAGCAATACTTCACGAAGGGCGACGGCATGTTGCTGATACCTTCGATGGCGTTGACGTAGGCGCCCTCGACCTTCTGGTTGACAGCATCCTTCTTCACGCTGGCAAAGAAGGTGTGGAAACTGTACTTGTTGGCTTTCTTGTCAGTAGATCCGAGCCAAACATTACGGATGGAACGGATGTTGTCGCGGAAATCGGCAATGGAGTTGTAACTGTAAGGCGACTCCACATACGACACGTCACCAGCAGAGAACGGGTTGGCAATCTTGGCCGTGCCCACCTCGTTGGCAATGGCCAGACAACTACCCTCATCATCAGAAAGAACCTGAGCAATGGCATCCTTCAAAGTCGGGAAACTGCTGTTGGAACCGCTGACACCTGCATTGATAAGATTATCACCGAAGGAGAGACCCTTCTCCGTCTGATAGTCGAGACCTGCGGCCTTTACCACTGCCATACGACTGGCATCCTTGCCGCCATCCCAAGCACATTGCAACTGGAAAGTGCGCTGCTTGAGCAGAGTGCAGATGGTCTGGGCATATGCCAGTTCCTTTTCGCCAGAAACACCTTCGAAATTCTTATAGGTATCATTGCCCTTCAGTTCTGCCACTTTACGAGGCTGACCGTCGCGGAAGAGGATGAACTCCAAAGCGTGGAAACCAAGGATGGTTGCATCATCGAGCATCTCGTCGTTCATGCCATTGTTGAAATAACTGAGAAGCAGCGAACGGTTCAGCGGCCATGAGTCGATGGTTGGGTCGACATCGAAATCCGACGCGGCACCGCCCAGGAAGGCCTCACTCTGTTCCCAATACATACGGGCAGCCTTGAAGTCAGCGCAAGCCTCGTCAATCTGCGCCTGAGTAATCGTGCTGGTGGTCAGTCCGTGCAGTGTTTTCTCAAGAGCCTCGGTGTTATCGGCCAACTTGGTGTAGGTAGGCACGATCACCTCGTTGACAAGATTCTTAAGCACCTCACGGAGATAGGTCTCCTGAGCCTCAGAAAGTTTTGCACTGCCGATGATGGCATTAGCAGCCTCCAGTTCGCTGACAATATCGGCACAACCGTCTACTGCATTTTCACCAAACGACTTCACCGAATAATTGGCTACAGCGGTGTTCAGTTTGTAGTTGTCGTCATCAACAAGCGGATTTGTCTCAGTCACATTGAACACCGTTTCCTCGTTGTTCTTGTCATCATCATTACTACATGATGTGAATGTCATTGCGCCCATCATCAGCGCCATCGCTAAAATAAATTTCGTTTTCATTTGCTTAATATTAACTCTTAATTCTTAACTCTTAATTCTTAATTACAGAAAGAATCCCTCATACGTTACGCCGATACTGACAGAAGGCTCGTTGTTATACTGACTCTTCAGCAGACGATTAGAATATTCGGCCTTGATGGCAATCTCGGGCACGGGATAGTAGTTCACGCCAAAGGCCATACGCTTCACCTCGGTATAATCATAGGCCGTATTCTTTGTATTGCTGGCATAGGGGTTATACTGCTCGTAGCGTCCGAAGACGTAGAGGGCCCCCCACTCAGTCTCCCCGAGGGGGGAAGATTGAGACAGGAGTGGCATGATGTCGTAGCCAGCCTCGATACCTACGGCATAAGCATTCTTACTGACAAAGGCAGAGTGGTGATAGGGCGATTTCTTATTAGTACGGTTATAAACATACTTCAACTGTTCCGCATCACCCAGATAGCCATAGTCGGCCTGTCCGCGAACAATCCAGTTGTGTGCGCTGTAGGTAAAGTCGAAAGCGCCTACAATCACCTGACCCTTATACTCCGCATCCACGCCGTTAGCATTTCTGGGATAACTGTTGCCGATGCTCTCACCGTAATAGCCACTCAGTCCCAAACGTAGGCCAGGAACCGAATAGTTATCCAGGCGAAGTGATACACCATATTTATTTGCCACCTCAAACTCCAAGGGATTGGCTGGACCCTTTTTGATCCAGTTGACGTTGGTGAAGTTGTCGGCATTCAACCCTGCCAGCAACTGCGCCTCATAACGGAATTTCCCGTAGCGGCCGAAGAACGATATGCCAGTCTGGTGCCACGTGCTGGGCATGATGGTATTCTCACCCTCTGGACGATAGACGGTGAAGAAGTTCAGCGGTTCGTGGTGAGCGTTGTTCAATCCCACAGGTACCACGATATGTCCGAATCGCAGATTAGCCGCCCGCGAAAAGGTCTTCTGAATCCAGAACTGCTCCAGTTCCACCTCACCGCCCTTCTCGGTTTCCTGTTCCCATTCGCCACCTTCCTCGTCTTCCTTCTCGTAGGCCAGTCCTGCGCCGCCATGCTCAAACTCAATCTCAGTACCCAGCGACCAGCCCTTGCCGAAGTTATATCCCATATAGATGACAGCATGAGGAATGTCGAAACGCCCATGACTGGGATCATTCTTATGCTCCTCGGGTTGGCTGTACCTGCTGACATGATCACTAAAGTAGTTGCGTGAATATGCCACTTCGCCATAGCCTCCCACGCTTAGTCTGTTACCTCTGGCGTGTTGCATCACGCTGTCGGCAGCATTGACCTGCGCCTCAACATTGACAGCACAGAATGCCGCCAAGCAGCACATCGTAATCTTTAAATACCTATTCATTACTAACTCTCTTTTCCTCAAATTCAGTTCTATCGTTACTTGATGATCTTTGCAGTATACTGGATGCCTACGTATCCGGCTATGGCAGTTGTTACAACGACGATTAACAATCCCCATGAGTTGGCAAATGTCATCAGACCTCTGGCATAGTCGACTCCAAGTTCTTCGGCCGCTCCCTGATAATACCATTCCGTACGAGTCCACAACGGCAGAATCCATGCAATGACACCAATCGACAGGACGGGATAAGCCAAAGCCATTCCTTTCAACGTGGTATGGCCGACCATCTGACGCACAGTATCTGATGCCACACCAGCCAACATTATCAGCAAAGCATTTTGCAGGTCGCATTCGTCAGCGGCCAGCAGTACGCCTCCAAGAAGCACAGCGAGCAATGTGCCGACACCGAACTTCTGCCATTTCGTAGCAACGAGATAATAAGAGAAAGCCCCTAACAAGGCTGCAACTACAGGGAAGAACACCCATGCATAAGGGGAAAGATACCCCAGAAATGCAGTCGCAAAGACTGTCACGACATACAGGACTGTAAAGCCCACCATTTTAAAATAGTTGATCTTGTTCATAACGGCTGCAAAGGTACGGCGATTCCATAAACCGTGCAATACTCAAAATTAGGTGTTGTTGCATTGTTAGTATTTGATTTGTAGACATTTATGGGGATGCAAACTGGCAAAATCATCGTTTTTGGGTATTGCGTATCTTGCTGTATCCCAGTAACTTTGCAGCCGAATTGATTAAAGAGAATTTTGGACTAAATTATCAACTAAGAAATGAAGATTGAAAGGATTAACGAACTGTTCGCGCGATATGCGGAGCAGTTGCTAAGGGTTCGCTGGTGGACGCTTGGCGCATTTGTACTGGTGCTTATTCTCTCTGTTGTCGGCATGAAACGCATGGTAAAAGAGACCTCGTTCGATGACTATTTCATCGAGGACGACCCCATGCTAGTGAAGACTGAGGAGTTTAAGTCGCATTTCGGCAATGATTATTACGTGGGCGTGCTGACGCAATGCGGGAACCATTTTACAAAAGAGAACCTGACGACACTGAGGGCCCTGTCGAACGAACTGCTGGATAGTCTGTCGTATGCCGACAAGGTGACCTCGCTGACGGATATCGAGTTTATGGTGGGCAGTGAGGACGGTATGACTATCGAGCAGATTGTGCCTGATGAGATTCCTGACGACGGCACCCCAGCGATGGATAGTATCATTGCGAGGGCCTACAGCAAGCCGCATGTGGCCCGCAAACTCATATCCGAGAAGGGTGACCTGTCGTGGATTATGGTGAAACTGCGTGCTTTCCCAAAGGACAGCGTTTGGAAGCAACAAGGTACTGTTGCACCAGACATCATCACGGGTGAAGAGGTGGAGCACATCATTAAGAAACCTGAATACGCTTCGCTGAATCCGCGTGGTGCTGGAATGCCTTATGTCACTCATTGTAAAACCGTCTATATTGGCAAGGAGATGGGGCGCCTGATGATGATTGCCACCCTGATCTGTATTGTGGTGATGCTCTGCATGACGCGCTCGTGGCGAGGTGTGGTGGCACCTATCATATCGGTGATTGGTGGACTGTTTCTGACCTATGGCATCGCGGGGTTCACACAGATGTATGTCGATTCGACGGTGTTGATGATTCCCACTATCCTGTCGTTTGCTGTCGCCATCGCATATAACATTCACCTGTTTTCTTATTTCCGGGGCAGGATGCGCATTCATGGTGAGCGCCGCAAGGCCATCGTCGAAACCATCAAGGAGATTGGCTGGTCGGTATTCTTCTGCGGCTTCACTACATTGGTGTCGCTGCTCTCGTTCCTGGTCATTCCCATCCGTCCGATGCATTGCGTGGGCATTATCAGTTCCATGAGTGTGCTCTTCGTGCTCCTCACCTCGCTGGTGATTACCCCCGTGCTGTTGTCGTTTGGCAAAAATCAGCGTCCCATTGAGGGCTTTACCGAAGATAGCGACACCAAATGGACGCGGGTGATGGTGCAACTGTGCGACGCCGTTCTCCGCAACCCCAAGAAGATAGGCTATTCGTTTCTCATCATCTGCGTTCTGCTGTGCATCGGCCTGTGGAAGATTGAGGCCGCTTTCGACATCGAACGCACCATGGGAACAAAGGTGCCTTATGTGAAAGAGGTGATGGATGTGGGGCGCTCAGAACTGGGTTCACTCTATTCGTACGACCTGATTGTGGAACTGCCCAACGATGACGAGGCGAAAGAGCCTAAGAATCTGAAGCATCTGGACGAGTTGCAGCAACAGGTGGCAAGGTACGACCTGACCAAACGTACCACCTCGATTCTCGATATTCTGAAAGACCTGAACCAGACGCTGAACGATGGTGATACGGCTTACTACCGCATTCCCGACAGCGAAGAAGAGGTGGCACAGATGATGGTGCTCTACGAGAATGCAGGTGGTACGGAGTCGGAATACTGGATGGACTACGACTATCGCCGACTGCGCCTGATGGTGGAGATCTCCGATTTCAATTCGGCCCAGGTGGAGCGCGAGATGGCTCAGATACAAGCCGATGCAGAAAAACTGTTTCCTGATGCGAAGATTACGGTGGTGGGAAATATACCGCAGTTTGTCACGATGATGCAGTATCTGGTCAGAGGTCAGATGCTCTCGTTTGTCATCTCTATCCTAATCATCGGTGTGATTCTGATGATTGCCTTCCAGAGCATCCGTGTGGGGCTCATCGGACTGGTGCCCAACATGATGCCGGCCATCTTTGTTGGCGGCTATATGGGTTGGGTTGGCATTCCACTCGACATGATGACGGCTACACTGCTCCCCATGATGCTGGGTATGGCGGTCGATGATACCATTCACTTCATCAACCACTCGAAATTGGAATACGACAGGACAAAGCATTACCAGAGTGCCATTCGTCGCACGTTCCGTGTGGTGGGAGTCGCCATCGTCATCACCTCTATCATCACCTCAGCAGTATTCGCCAGTTTCTGTTCGTCGGAGTGTACCATGTGTATCAACTTCGGCCTGATGGCTATCATCGGCATCCTTTCCGCTTTGGCTGCCGACTTGTTGGTAACGCCTATCCTCGTGAAGAAGTGCAAAGTGTTTGGGAAGAATTGAAGAGTTGAAGAATTGAAAAATTGAAATAGCAATGAAAAAGGTATTATTGATGTTGGCTGTTTGCCTGATGGGAGCAGCAGCCGTGAGTGCTCAGAAGTTAACTGGGCGTGATGTGATTCAGAAAGTAAAGGACCGCCCTGACGGTGAGACACGCTACAGTGAGTTGGAACTGACGCTGCGCAAGAAAAATGGCACCACCCGTCAGCGCAAGGTGACGATGTGGGCGATGGACGAGGGTAAGGACACGAAGAAGATGATGTTCTTCACCTATCCTGGTGACGTGAAGGGTACTGGTTTCCTCACCTGGGACTACGACCAGATGGGCAAGGAAGATGCCAAGTGGCTCTATCTGCCCGCCATGAAGAAGACGCGCCGCATCAGCGGTTCATCGTCGAAGACCGATTACTTCATGGGTACCGATTTTACCTACGACGATATGGGTTCGCGCCATGTGGATGAGGATAAGCATCAGTTGTTACGTGAAGAGGTGAAGGACGGACACAAGTGCTGGGTCATAGAGTCAGTACCCGTCGACAAGCATGAGATCTATAGTCGCAAGGTGTCGTGGATCCGTCAGGACTGCCTGACGGCAGCCTACGTGGAATACTACGACAAACTGAACAAACTACACCGTGTGCTCAACATCAGCGATGTGAAGAAGGTGCAAGGCTTCTGGACCGTCCATAAGATGGAAATGAAGAATGTGCAGACGGAGCATAGCACGCTGATTGTGGTGAAGAATCCGCAGTACGACGTAAAGATAGACAAGGCTCTGTTTACGGTGGCTAAACTGGAAAAAGGCTTATGAAATTTTTAATGGTTTTATTATTATGTTGTTGCCTTCCTCGTCCTGTTGCTGCGCAGGACGAGGATTCGCTGCGTATCAGTGTGAAGGGATTCGTGGATACTTATCATGCCCTGCGCACGGAAGCGCCTCATGACTGGATGTCTTCAAGAACACGTGTACGTGGTGAGGTGACATTGGAGAAGGGACGTGCGGGTGCTTTCGTATCGGCAAATCTGGTGTATAATGCCATCCTGAAAGATCGTACAGGATTCCAATTACGTGAGGCCTACGGCTATTATTCTGATGAACATTTCGACCTGCGGGTAGGCCGACAAATCATCGCGTGGGGTGTGGCCGACGGACTTCGCCTGACAGATATTGTCTCGCCGATGGATTATACCGAGTTTCTGGCACAGGACTATGATGATATCCGCATCCCTGTGGGAGGTCTCCGTCTGCGCTATTCTCGCGAAAAGTGGTGCGCAGAGGTGGTGGCAGTACCTGTCGCCAGTTTCTTCGAACTGCCAACGGATAATCAGAATCCATGGTCTGTTGGTCCTATCCCCATTAGTGATGAACCGAGTCATCGGTTCTGTAATATGGAGTATGGAGGTCGCCTCTCATTCTTCCTCAGCGGTATCGACTTCTCGTTGTCGGCTCTGCATACATGGAATAAACAGCCCGTTATCTGCGGCGGCATGGGCCAGTATCGACGAATGACCATGCTTGGTGCCGACTGCTCCATTCCTGCCGGACAATTCGTCGTCAGGGGCGAGGTAGCCGAATACCTTGACGAGGCACAGCCCTTTGGGCGTGCGGCATCGACCAATGCCCTCTTGGGTGTCGACTGGTATGCAGGCAACGACTGGTCGCTCTCCGCTCAGTACGCCCATAAATACGTGGCAAGTGGAGAGAATCGGAATTCCGGTCTGGCCACCTTCCGTATCTCCAAAGACTTGCTGCGCAACACCCTTGCCCTGCAGAGTTTTGCCTATATCGACGTTACCAACGGCGGCATTTATAACCGCCTCAGTGCCGACTATGCCATCAACGATCAATTGCATGCCACTCTGGGCTATGATTTCTTTCAGGCTGATCGTGGTTCCTTCATTGTCTATGACAAAAACTCTGAGGTCTTCGTGAAACTGAAATACAGTTTCTGAATCAGATAGCATAAAGAAAAGGAGACCTAAGCCAAAGGGCTTGGGCCTCCTTATTGTTTGTAATCATCGTTTGCCGAGCCATAGACCATCTTGTTGCCAAAACGACCCATGGCGATGCCATGTCCGTTGGAAAGGGGCAGACCCTCGATGACCTTTGCCGTCTTATTGTAGATATCAACAATTACGGGCACGCCACATCGATACGCGAGAGTTCAGTCATCAAATCCTGGATGCAAGAGGGTGCTTACCTCACGGCAAGCACCTTCCAAAAATAACTAAACAAATACTCCTTTTGCTTTTCTTTTCTTACAACGTTCGCAATAGCGTTCACATTGTGCACAGAGGTCATAGCCCAACATCGTACCGAGGATAAAGTCCTCCTCAGGCGACAGTTCGTTGAGCGGACGGGTGACAATGAGCCGAATTGCGTTGAGACATTCCTTACGACCAATATAGAAATTCAGGTTGTTCTTGCCCGCAGGCTGAAGCACGAAGTCCATGTTCTGACTGCAAAGTCGTTTGGTGGCACAGGCTTCATACTGCTTCGGACAGGTGAATAGCACCATCTGTCTTACTCCCTTCTGGAGTTCGTAGATGTGGTTTGATAGCACCTTTAAGTCTAATGGTTTCATTTCGGTCTGTCTCATAAGGGCAAATTATAGATTAGGTGTGATTTCTGCAATCCATGCCTCGATGCGGGTATCGGTCTTGTCATCCTCATTCACATCGTCGAGCGGCAGGCCTATGAACTTACCGTCAACGATGGCCTCAGAGTCATCGAAGGTATAACCATCGGTATCTACGGCTCCAACGAAAGTTGCACCGCTGTCCTTGATGCCGTTATACAACTCACCGATACCACCCACGAACGTATCGCTATAACTCTCGCAGTCACCACAGCCGAAGAGGGCTATTGTCTTTCCGGAGAGGTCTGCATCCCGCAATACTTTCAAACCGTCGTACCAGTCATCTTGTATCTCGCCAGCCCCCCATGTCGAGGTGCCAAGGATCAGGTTCTGGTTGTCATTCACCACGTTGGCTGTGAGGTCTTGCACGTTGATGGCCTCACAGCCCAACTTCTGGGCTATCTTCTCTGCGATAGCCTCGCATGTTCCCGTCGAGGAACCAAATACTACAATAGTTTTGTTCATTTCTATCTTATCTAAAATGGCTAAAAATTCTGGGTGCAAAGGTACGGCGATTCTGTAATGTGTGCAATACTTAAAAGTTGGGCTTTTTCTTTGCGGCCTCCTCGAAGAGCCTTCAAAACGGATTAATCATAAGTAGGTATTCGTCCATTCATCACAATTCTGCACAGAATGTCCCAAATATTTGGTTATGTCCGTAACAATCCGTATCTTTGCATCGTCAAATGATTAAATAATAACTAAATAATGTACAAAACCCGCCAACTACCCAACACGCGTATTGATGTGGCCGATGCCCTGCGAGGAATCGCTGTGGCAGGTATCATCCTGTATCACTCCGTTGAACACTTTAATATCTTCACGCAGGAACCTATCATCCACACGTTGCCGAGCGACCAGACGGTGGCCGACGTGTTGGCGTGGTTGCTCTCCGGCAAGATGTATGGCATCTTCGCCATGCTCTTCGGACTGAGTTTCTTCATCATGAACGACAACCAGCAGCAGAAAGGCAAATGCTTCTCTGGTCGTTTCGCCTGGCGTATGTGTCTGCTTTTCATGTTTGGCATCATCAATGTGATCTTCTATGATGGCGACATCCTGATGCACTATGCGTGCTATGGCCTGCTGCTCATCCCCATCAGTTATCTGCCGTCAAAGGCAGTGTGGTGCATCATCGGTCTGCTGGCCATCCAGCCCGTGGAACTGTTCTGTCTGCTGACGGGCACGACCTTGGACCATTCCACCATGTGGGAACTATATGGCAAAATCACCAGCATGCATGAGCACGGCACTTTCTGGGAGAATGCCATCACCAACCTGCGTTACGGCTTCGAAGTGAATTTCCGTTTTAATGTCTTCAGCGGCCGTCTGACGCAACTGCTCTGTCTCTTTATCCTGGGCATGCAGTTAGGCCGACAGCGACTGTTCTACAACCAGGGCCGCAATTTGCAGATATGGCATCAGGTGCTTGTGATATCTACCGCTCTGGTCATTGTCTTGGGATTCATCGACTTTGGCGAGATCGAGATGTGGCTCAAGCCCATCTACAACTTCATCATCCTCCTGATGATTGTCTCGGCAGTGGTCTCGGCATGGTACGCCTTCGAGGGGGTGCGCCGAGTGCTCCATCACCTGTGCATCTTCGGTCGTATGAGTCTCACCAACTATCTGCTGCAGTCCGTCATCGGCTGTGCCATCTTCTGTGGCTATGGCCTCGGTTGTTATTACAAACTGGGCGTCACCTATGCCGTGATGGTTGGTCTGGCAATGGTTATCGGTCAGTACTGTTTCGCCCGCTTCTGGTTCAGAAATCATCAGCGCGGACCGTTGGAGGGCTTATGGCGGAAACTCACTTGGATATAAACATAATGCAATCGTGATGAAAAGAATCATTTTGGCTGCGGCCATCGTCCTTGCAGGTCAATCGGCGAGGGCGCAGGAGCCGCAGGATAGTCTGAAGTCTGTCGACTTGATGCAAGCGTTGCACGAGGTTGTCGTGAAGGGCAACCTTCCCAACACCCGTCTGAAGGGCAATGCCATGATCACCCGCATTCAGGGCACACCGCTGGCAGGTGCCGGCACCCTTGGCGAGATGCTGGTCATGGTGCCAGGCATGACGGGAACCGATGAGGCGCCAGAGGTGTTGGGCAAGGGCACACCGCTCATCTATATCAACGGACGACTGATGCGCGATGACAGCGAATTGAAGCGCCTGCGCAGCGAGGATATCCGCGACGTGGAGGTCATCAATAATCCTGGTGCGCAGTACGACGCAACGGTGCGGGCTGTGGTGCGCATCCGCACGGTCCGTAAGCAGGGCGACGGTCTGAGTCTCGACCTGACCTTGTCCGACGAGCACGACCTGCGCTACGATTTCGAACGTCCCCAGGTGAAGTTGGGCGCCAACTATCGCCAGAACGGCGTCGATGTGTTTGGCTCTGTGTATTTCTTCCATCAGGACTATCGCCAGTACAGCACCATCGAGGATGTCACCACGACCGACAAGGTGTTTCGTCAGTATGGCCCCTTCACGATGACGTGGAAACATAACACCCTGACCTATACGGCAGGCGTCAACTGGCAGTTGGATGATAACCACTCGTTGGGCGTACGTGCCGACCTGACGCAGCAGACCGATGGCATCAACCAGGTAATCTACGATGAGGATGTGTTTATCAATAATGTGTTGACCAACCATCTCTATTCACATCAGACCAGTCAGGAAACCAAGCCGCTGGGCTGGCTCACCAATACCTATTATAACGGTAGGGTAGGGAAGTTGGGCATCGACTTCAACTTCGACTTCATGTCGAACGGCACAGACACCGATCGTGAGAACCAAGAGAAAAGCAAGGGACAGGACGATTTCGTGCTCAGCAAATCAGGCACCAAGAGCCATCTCTATGCCACCAAGTTGGTGCTGTCGTATCCCGTCTGGAAGGGCGAACTGGAGGCCGGTACTGAGATGACCTTCGTGAACCGCAACAACACCTATTGGATTGATCAATCCCAGATAGCCAATTCCGATGCCGACATCACCGAGAACAATATCGCGGCCTTTGCCGAGTATGGCTGCGATTTCAAGGCGTATGGCCATGCCTCAGTAGGTCTGCGCTATGAGCATACGCTCTTGGAATACAGCGATATGCTCAATCAGGACGACTATCTGCATCGCTCGATGGACGAGTGGTTTCCCACGGCATCCTACTCAGTGGCGCTGGGTAAGGTGCAGACGGCTCTGTCGTATAGCATGAAGACCGAGCGTCCCAGTTTCTTTGCCATGAACGATGCCGTTACCTACATCAGCCGTTATATGTATCAGGCCGGCAACTCCCAACTGCTCAATGAACGTATGCGCGACCTGACGCTGAACGTATCGTATAAGTGGGCTTCCCTGACAGCCTCTTACGAGCATCTGACGAATCCCATTACCCAATGGAATTTCCTCACCTCGACTGATGCGATGCTGTGCAAGCACATCAATCTCGACAAGCCCATCAACACCGTCAGTGCCTATCTGTCGCTGACCCCTCGTGTCGGCATCTGGTCGCTCAATGCCACAGCCGGTTTCAACAAGCAGGATCTCTACATGGATGTCGAGGGCCCCAAGGGTGTCTATCGCGTTGATTACGACAAGCCCCAATACACGCTCAACGCCTATAACACGTTTACGCTGAAGCATGGCTGGCGATTCGATGTCAACCTGATGTATCGTTCCGGCGGGTGTTCGTATGTGTTCTATAACGATACCTATAATCTGCGTTTGGGCCTGGTGGCACAGAAGAGTCTGCTCAAGGATAACTCGCTTACCCTGCGTGCTGCAGTACTCGACTGCTTACAGCGCAATCGAGTGAACGAGTACTCGGATTGTGGCTACAATCAGATTCAGCAGAACAACCGCTTCTCAACCCACAAGTTGATGCTCTCGCTCATCTACCGTCTCAATGCCACCCGTAGCAAGTACAAGGGCACTGGTGCTGGTCGTGATGTGCAGGCCAGAATGGGATCATGAAGCAGCCGCCGGCAGGCTCCCTGAATGGGGCGTGTCGGCGGCCAATCATTTAGAGTAAGACGCTTACTCAAGCCTCAGAGAATAATCGGTCCATGACCCATGCAACTCGTGGTGGTGATGGCCGTCAGCGCGGCTGTGAGTGCGGCTACTACTACCTTCACCGCAATCTCCAGAAACTTCTTCTTCATTTTGCTTTAAACTTTAAGCATTAAGCATTCGCTCGACCTTTGGTCGCTTGCTACCAACGGGACGCAAGAATCTTTATGATTACTTTTAGTCGCCCGTGTCTGCCGGATTGTCATCATCCCCGCCGTTGCCGCCGGTGTTGGAACCGCTGCCTCCGCCTCCGTTGTTATCACTCCCCTCGCCATTTGGAGAGGGGTCGGGGGTGAGGCTGTTCTCCTCCGGATCTTCCACCTCGCCAGAAGTTGAGGTCACACGCTTCACCTCCTTGCCGTTGCGGTCGATGCAGGTGATCTGGATGGCGGTGCTGGCCAGTTCATCCTTCAGATCTACCGAGGGGGTGAAGATGATGCGGCGGCTGGTAATCAGACCGGCCTTCACTTCGTTCACGTTCTCCACGGCCTTGCTACGCAGTCCGAAGCGCATGCTTCCCAGTCCGGGCAGTGCCACCGAGTGGCCTTCCGTAGCCCATGCCTTAATCACCTCGCCGGCTGCATCCCAGCAGGCCTTCATCACGCCCTGGCTCACGCCGCTGCGCAGGGCAGCCTCGCGAATCACCTTGGCCTGAGTCAGGCTGGTGTACAGGTCGGCCTTCATCACATAGCGGTACTTGCCCGCCGATTCCTTGTCAAACTTCAGCAGTCTCTCTACTGCCTTTACCTTAAGTGCCATAAAATCTAAAATTTTAAGGGTGTTAAAATCTTTCCTTCTCCTTAAAACCTTTTTCTTTCTGCCTTGTTTTGCGGTATGCCTATGAAAAACTTCTTCGTCGACTAAGAAAATTTTTCGCGATAGTTATGCCGCAAAATTTAGACGCTTTTGTCTGTTTTGCATCTATGATGCAAAGGTACGAATTTTTCCTGATATATGCAAATATTTAAGCGATTATTTTTCGAAAAAAACACGGTTTTTCACTTTTTCAGTTTTTCACTTTTGACATCTATGTATTTTCAATACGAGAAATCTTACTATATAAATTTATATATATTATAATATATATAAATTCTATTATAGATATCGTATCCTTACCTTTACCATATCGAAGATTCCTAATATCCAAATGTCAAAAGTGAAAAAGTGAAAAACTGAAAAAGTGGTGATGATACTTCTTTTCTTGAATCCATAAACATTTTCAGTCTTTTCCGATTGTTATTCAAGGATTATTCGTATCTTTGCAATGCTTTTTATTTCTTTAACATGTAGATCTGTAATTATTTGATTTTATCCTTGTCTATTAAGTAGAATGAGCGAGATCATCATTGACGATCAAACGGATAGCGAACAGCAGCGCATCGAGCGGATACTCGGTGGCAAGCATGAGGAGTATGCCTGGTTTGTGAATACCTATTCACAACGTGTGCTTCATTTCGCATCGCAGATGATGTCTGATGTCGAAGATGCCAGAGAGGTGTCACAGGATGCCTTTGTAAAGGCCTTCCGCTCGTTGGCATCGTTCAATTTCCAATCGTCGTTCTGCACGTGGGTCTGTCGTATTGCCTACCGCGAATCGCTCAACCGCTTGAGGCGCAAGCAACTGCACTTTGTTGATATTGCTGACTTACCAGCCGTAGTAGAAGACGAACTGTCAACAGGCAAGGAAGAGCGTATCGCACTGATGGAAGAAGCCATTGATGACCTGCCGCCCGACGAAAGGCTGTTGCTACACCTCTATTATTACGAGGAGCGCCCCTTGCGAGAAATCGCTTATATCATGGATGCTGAGTCCAACACATTGGCTACCCGGCTCCATCGCATCAGAAAGAAACTCTTGCAGATGATAAAACGGAAAGAAAATGAATGAAATGAAAGATATTGATATTCGCGAGGCCCTGAAACGGAGGGAAGCACATCGGACAAAACCCGAAGTGCCAACCGACTTCTGCGATAACGTCATGCAGGAAATTGCTCCCAAGAAGAGTCATCGCATGATTTGGCGTTGGATGGCCGCTGCCGCCTCTGTATTACTAATAATCAGTATAGGGACGATGCTAATGCCTAATCATGAGCAGGAGCAGACCCAGCCGTTGGTGGCAAAGGTAGAGCCGAAGATAGTTCATGAGCCCAAGATAGAGCAGACTCCGAACAATGCGACGCAAAACGATGAGACCGTTTCTACGCAGCCGTCTTCTGCACAGGTAAATAGTCCGTCGCCTGCGAATATTAAGCCCCAAACGGACGAACACCCGGCCTCTTCTGTAAAGACTCAAAGCGGTTTTACGGATGATCATATACACCATGCTGCCGTCAAGACCACAGATGACGTTGCTTATCAGGATCCTGCACGTGTAGATGAGTTTATTGCAAAACTGGCAGACTTCAACGATGTCAATCCCGTGCCGTTGGATTGTACGACTGACAACAACGACAATACTACCGTTAGCAAAGCCTATACTTTTGACGACACAAAGGAACTTGACCTCTTCGGACGATTGTTGCAAGTGGCTTGTTGCTACGATAGTAAGACGCCAGGTTATCTGTTGAATTACTCCCATGAGCAATTGTTCTTTACATTGAAGGATATGCGCAAGGGACAGAAATATCTCTGGATGGCGGAGCGCATAAGTGGTGATCGAATCCTGCTAACATGTACGCATTCACCTATTGATGTTGTGCCATCAACAGCCTGTTATCAGGCCTATCGTAACAAGATGAAGCAACCTGTGATTAGTAACACTATACCTAAAGATATATGAGAAAGATATTGACGATTTTCCTCTTGACGTTAGTATGCTTCGCTATATGTGCGCAGCCGATAACTGCAACTGGCACTTGGCGTATGGATTACCAGTCAGGTAACGAAAGAGTGTTGGCAAAGAGTGTGGGTGTTTTTATGCCCCGGCCTGATGTTGTCTTTGATAAAAAGATAAGGAAAACGACGGCTGCTTGGTCCGTTGCTAATTTCGACTGGATCAAAGAACACTGCGGGGTGATAGAACCGCCCATAGAAAAGGACTATCTGACGATATTCCCAGAAGTCAGTCAAATGCCGCTCGACGAACAGCCTTATATGCCGATGAGTTGGAAGTTGAGCCTGGAGAACAACGAGACTGTGCTGCACTGTTATTTACGTATGCCTGCTGATATCCTGACGAACTTCTGGTTGACGGGAGAGGAGACCTGTATCGTAGATACTGAGACGGGTGCCCAATACCATATGCGTCGTACAGAACCCGATACTTACCGCCAGCATTTCGACGTGATGGCAAAGAAAGGTGAGGTGGTTGATTTCAAAATCTTCTTCGCCCCCCTGCCAGAGACCGCAAAGGAAGTGAGTTTCTATGGTCTGCCAAACTGGAACATGATGGGCACGAAACAGAAGTTGACACCGTATTCTGGTACCCTCACGATGACTTACGAACAACCATACGACACCATTCCGCAATTCCATAAACCGAGTCTGCTGAAGGAGCATATGAGCGAAGACAAGCCCTATGACCTACAGAACTGGAACACGTGGAAGGTGCTGACAGATGCTCATTTGATCAAACCACAGCCTGACAATACAATGGCAATATGGCTTACACCGGAGGCTACTTATATCGCTATTGCATACGAGCAGAACTGGACTGCTGAGTACTGGGGCTTCGAACGAGGAACAATGCTTATCGACGAAGCGGGCCATCAGTACAAACTTCGCGAAGTACAGGGTGTTCCCATGGGTGAGACATTCTTCATGGAAGGCCATGCCGGTGACTATATTTCCTTTATGGAGGTGTATGATCCGCTGCCTCTTGGCATCAGTACCTTCACCATGATTGTGCCTGAGGGTGAGCCCTTCAATGCTTGGGGTGCCAACTGGTCAGGTCATGTGTTCCATAACCTCAACGTTAAGCAACTACGCGAAAATCAGAAGTTATTTGATTATCATCCTAGGATCATCGTGAAATAAGAAATATGAAAACCATCATGATCTCTTTATTTGCCCTTGTTGCACTAACGGGGCAGGCACAGCCTCTGCTTAAAACGCATGTAGAAACAGGTGATTTGGAGGGTGTTCTTGACGGCACGGATCTTGCCGTATATAAAGCCATTCCCTATGCAGCCCCTCCCATTGGTGAACTGCGATGGAGGGCGCCACAGCCCGCCAAGCCCTGGAAGGGTGTGCTGAAGGCGGAGGATGTGGCCAAATGGCCTCCACAGCCCGAAAAAAGTTATGTGAAGTATGATATGATGAGTGAGGACTGTCTGTATCTGAGTGTCGTCACGCCAGCCAAGAGCATCAACGAGGCTCTTCCCGTGATGGTGTTTATTCATGGCGGTGGTTTCCAGACGGAGCATTATGGCGGCGACTTGTGGCAAAGTCTGGCTCGCAAAGGTGTCGTTGCTGTTTCTATCGAGTATCGTGCGGGCTCTCTGGGCTTCATGGCACATGCTGATCTGGCTAAGGAGTCGGATGGACACTCCGGCAACTACGGTCTTCTGGATCAGATCTTTGCCCTCAAGTGGATACAACGCAATATCAAAAACTTCGGTGGCGACCCCTCGAAGGTGACTATCTTTGGCGAGTCGGCTGGTGCCATGAGTTGTAATATTCTCTGTGCCTCGCCGCTGGCCAAGGGCTTGTTCCGTGCCTGTATCAGTCAGAGCGGTGCCTTCTTGTCGCCAACAGGTGTCATTAATCAGGAACTGGCTCAAACGGTAGGCCAGATGTTTATGGGCCGGCTGAAGAAAAACTCTATCGCCGAGATGCGCCAGATGGATGCCAAGGAACTGACGGGCAATGGTGTGAACTTCCCTGCATGTTCGCCCATCGTCGATGGTTATGTCATCCCCAAACCTATCTACGACCTCTATCAGAAGGGAGAATACAACGATGTGGCTGTGCTAATCATGCATAACAGCGATGAGGGTGCTACGGATTTTGAAAAGGTGAGTGTCGAGGACTATAATCGTCAGTTCAGTCAGTTACCTGATCAATGGGTCGACAGCGCGAAGGCTCTCTATCCTGGCACTACCGATGAGGAACGCCTGTTCAGTATGCGTGACTTCGTACGCGATGTGGGTTTCGGTTGGCCTGCCTATGCCTGGGCTACCCTTCAGAGACAGACGAGTAAGAGCCCAGTCTATGTGGCTTATCTGGCTCAGAAGTCGGATACCACCGTCTATGCCAAGGGCAATCGTCGTGGTGCAGCCCATTGCGATGATATGATGTATCTGAAAGGCACCTTCGACAACCAGGCTGCGAAGTATCCGCAGGAGAAGAAGGTGGGTGATCTGATGCAGCAGTATTGGGTGAACTTTGCCAAGACGATGAATCCCAATTCTGATGGCATGCCAAACTGGCCTGAGTTCGAAGACGGCCAACCTACCGTCATGCGATTCAATAATGGTGCCTCACTCATCACGACACCCAATCAGGAGCGCATCAAACTCATCGATGCTTTCATGCAGTTTGTTCGTTCATCAAGAACCAATTAAGAATATGAAGAAACTATTATCAACTGTATTGCTCAATCACGATCAAGCCCTTTGTCCTCATTGTGAGACAAAGATAGGGTTACGACAAATTTCTGAGTTCTTTCTGAAAGGGACCAACCACAGCATTCTGTGTCCGAACTGCAGCAGGACAATACATCCAAAACGGGAACCCATCAAATTCTATTATTGCTTTTGTGCAGGTTTTATAAGTATCGTAGTTCCTTTCTGGCTATGCATCCGTTTTGTAGAGGATAACTTTTGGGAAGCAATACTTCTGGCGGTTATTACAGCAATCATTTGTATTGTCGTGATATGCATATTAACAATTCGCAGGATTGAATTTAAATAATATACTAGATAATTGTATGATTACTGTTGTTTACAGCAAAATTTATATATGAAGAGAACCATCATCACTTCATTGCTTGTACTTGTCTGTATGACGGGACTGGGACGGGAAGATAGCGACTTGCTGCATATTTTTCCTAGTAAGGAGATATATGAGACTGGTGAGGATATGTGGGCGATGGAGTCTGACAGTATCAGAAGAAATATGGCCGACCTGGATTCCTTGGTTCAAATGATAGAAACCAACTATGCAGGTTTTCCGATTATCATGCAAAAGGGATATAGTAATGATTATCAAACGATGAAGACAGGGATTCGCAATCAGGTCTCTACAGGACGAATTGGCATATTGCAGGCAGTATGCGACTATTGCTATTGGTTCTTCAGCAAGTTCGACGGACATGTATATGTCGATAATCCGCTCTTTTGGAACAACTATTTCCCCAAATGCCACATACGTTATGGTGAGATTTTCGAATATGCTCCCCAGCCGGTATCTTGTAAAGTCATTGATGATACTTGGCTCATCCGCGTGCCATCATGTCAGGGGCAGACTCCTACATTCCAATGGTTTGCTGATGCTGTCAAACAGTATCAGATGTCTGGTTGTGGCAATCTAATCATTGACATCAGAGGCAATACAGGCGGAAGCGATGCCATATGGGAGCCTATCGTCCCACTGCTCTTCGACCATAAGCCAGTTTCACCAGAATATACCCTATTCAGGAACACTCCTAAGAATCATTTATTCTACCAGCGCTTACTCAAAGAGCACCCTGATGATGAAGTCGCAAAATCGTTGATGGATAATTGCGGTAAGAGTTCAGATGAGATGGTAAAAATAGAAGAAACTTCTGACGATGAGGAATTTCCGATATCCTCCTTGCCAAAGAAAACCGCAATTGTTATCGACAAGAGTACAGGCAGTTCTGCAGAATCCTTAGTAAGATTCGGTAAGATGTATTGCGATACTGCAAGAACAAAGATATATGGCAAAGAGAATACCTGGGGTGCTCAGTACTCAGGAAACATCATTGGTACACCGTTGCCAAATAGCCAGATATGCGTTTATTATCCCACTTGTATATCATCACTATTCCTTCTTGATGATTCTAATGGAAGTTCAGGCCTCTCACCCGATGTCCGCATAAATCTGCCCTATCCCCAGAAACTTACTGATAATTGCGATGAGTGGATCCTTTGGATTGCTGATAAACTAAATATTTCCCAAGAAAAATAACTGAATAATTAAAATAATATGGAAGAAATAAAAATCAACGTATCCATCAAGGTGTGGATTTACATCTTTCTGGCTGTGGCAACATGGTTTGCAATTATCATGGGTGTTAGCAGAGCCATAGGAGGCCCAGAGTCTATAGGGGCTAATAAGTACCACATGATAACGATGTTCATCTGCATAACTTCAATCATTTTAGTCCCAGCATACATCAAAAGCAAAACGAAACTTGTTATCACCGATGTTTTGTTGAGGGTAAACGCCCCGGAACCATGGGTCGTGCAGTTGTCAGGGGTTGAGTCATTCTACGTCGGCAAATTCAAAGGTCGTACATTTATTGGCATACGCTATAAGGAAGGCACATGGGAAGGAAATAAAGAGAATAGTACTGAAGATTGCAAACGACGCTCGAAGGCCGCTATGCAGGGGTATCCCTATGAGGTTTATGTAAGTGGTCTTACCATGAAGCCCCAAGAAATCTGCGATTTGCTAAACTCTCGCATCAACAAATAACAATATGAAGCAACTATTATCAACATTACTACTTGCATTTGTCGCGATCACGGGGCAAGCACAGGAGATAAAGCCACAAAGCGTGGCCATCGCTGATACCTATTGGCGCAATGAAGCAACAGGTGACTGGATCATAGGCTTTGCGCCCAAACATGTGATTTTTGAGAATAAGGTGTGGGATATTGCTACTCAGACAGACAAGAATGATGTATATTTGCTGACGCTTGATGACGGGACGGTTATTAAGGTCGGCAAACTAAAGAAGGGGAAACGAACGATAACCATCGGTAACGAGAAACCTGTTATTTGCAGTCCCATCACTACTGCAACATTGCCCGACTATCCCATCAAGGATCAGCGTAAGGGTTTTGTTGATAACAACTATCATATGGGCGATAGTGCCATCTTGATTGGATGGATGAAAGATATGTCCGAACAAGGTTGGAGATATGGCAGGGAATTTGAAGTAGGTTACGAGAATCTCTTCGCCAGACAACAAATAAGTGCTTATGCAAAGATGGATTCATTAGGTCGTTTTTCCCTCAAGATACCACTGATAAACTCTTCGCAGGTGTTTATCGACTGGAGGCGTAGCATGCTCAGTAGTGTGATGGAGCCGGGAAAGACTTATTTCCTGCTTTGTGACTTTAAGACAGGGCAGAGGCTTTTCATGGGTGATGATGTCAGAGTGCAGAATGAACTCTTAGCCTATCCTCATCAATTTGCCAATGATCGCTTAGAAGATATGGAGCCAGCCGATATGAAAGCCATGCAATTCAAGACACATACAGATAGTCTGCGTTTGTCACGTATGGCTGAATTAGAGGAGCGCATTTCCCAACACCCCAACCTCTCGCAACGCTACATCGATTACCTGAAGGGCTACTATCTGACAGGTCAGGGCGAGTCGATGATGCAGGCCCGCTTCCACATGCCTGGTAGGGAGTTGCCACAGGAATATATGGACTATGTAGGTCATCTCTGGCAGCAAAAAGTGAAGCCATATACCCTATACCGAGACTTTTCAACGTTTATGCGCGACTACATAGACCAATTGGATGAGAAACGCCAAATAGATTCAGGTGATCAGACAGTCAGGGCTGTGAGACGTCTGGAGCAGCAGGGTATCATCAAACTGACACCAGAGGAGTCTAAGTTGTTGGATGATTATAGCCCTTTGGCGAAAGAGATGGACCGTAAACTAAGTTTTGCCAAGAGTCATGAGGAGAGTCACCAGTTGATAGAGATGTTTGAAAAAAATGATACTGTAGCCAAGACCTACAAACTGTTTGATCGGCTGGGGGAGCCCCTTGAAAGAGAACAGGCTGCTCAGAGTATCCGTTCGAACCTTGCAACGATTGATTCCGTAGGCTGCGACCGCAATCTGCGCGATATCTACTTGGCTTGCTATCTTTGGAGATTTATCGACGTTACTCGCAATCCACTTCCACCATTAATGATGGAATGTGCAGAACGGGAAATAAAACTGCCCATGGCACTCAATACGATAAAGAAGTTGAACGACAAATATGCTGCCCTTCAGAATCAGGATCTGACAAGTGCAGCAAGCCTACGCCCTTCAACAGATGTTGAGAATATGAGTGATGGTGAGGCGATTTTGCGAAAATTGATCGAACCATACAAAGGTCGCATAATCTTTCTCGATGTTTGGGGCACATGGTGCGGCCCTTGTAAAGCCGCACTGAAAGAGTCGCACAAACTGAAAGAGGCCTTGAAGGACTACGACATCATCTATCTTTATCTGGCCAACCGCAGTAGCGATGAATCGTGGAAAAATGTCATCAAAGAGTACAATCTGACTGGCGACAACTGCGTGCACTATAATCTGCCCGAAGACCAGCAGAGCGCTATTGAGCACTATCTAAATGTGAACGCCTTCCCGACCTATAAACTGATTGACAGGCAGGGAAATATCCACGACTACGACTGGATTCGTGCTAACGATGCAAACCATCTTAAAGAAACCATTGATAAATTCAGCAAATAATATGAAAAAACTTGTTTTACTATTGATTGTTTTCAGTTTGTCAGTTATCACATCCTCAGCCCAAACAAAGGCTGATTCGCTAAGGGCGGACAGCATCTTTAAATCGCTGGAGTTGCAAGGAGTAGAAGTCGTGAAGCAGAAGTCGCTTGTGAAGTCGGATATCGACAAGATCACCTACGACATAGAGAGTGATCCAGATTCGAAGTCGAACTCCATTCTTGAAATGCTAAGAAAAGTGCCGATGGTGACGGTGGATGGCGAAGATAACATCCAGGTGAATGGTTCCAGTTCGTTTAAGATCTATGTGAATAACAAGCCCAACCAGATGATGTCGAACAATCCCAAAGAAGTGCTAAAGAGTATGCCCGCCAACAGCATCAAGAAGATAGAGGTCATCACCAATCCTGGTCCGAAGTATGATGCTGAGGGCGTGGGCGGTATTCTGAATATCATCACACACAATCAGGGTATTGAAGGCTATACTGCCACTTTTAGTGGTAATGTGAGCAACCGGGGAGCAGGCGGAGGTGTCTATGCTACCGTTAAAAGTGGTAAGTTGACCTTGAGCACAGATTACAATTATACGTATACTGATTCGCCTCGCAGTTCCTCGGGTGGTAGTCGTAAAACCATCGGTACAATAACCGATTCCTCATCTGATCTCGATAATGAAGGCTGGACAAAGGGGAGTAATCATTTCCAATACGGAACAATTGAAGCAAGTTACGAAATAGATACGCTGCGACTTCTTACGGCATCATTCAATCTTTGGGGAGGAGGGAGCAAAAGCAATAGCGAAAGAAATTTCATTGCTACATCACCGTTGACGCAAAGTCCGCTCTATCGTTACAATAGTGCCGGTAACTCGAAGAATGATTATCTGTCAGTTTATGGCGGTATCGACTATCAGCGCAGTTTCTCTGTGCCTGAACGTCTGATGACGTTGTCGTATAGGATAGAAACCGAACCTGATAAGACGGACTCTTATACCAATTATCTCGACATGCAGGCCATCGACGGTTGGGAGAATTACCTGCAACGTTTAAAAAACCAGCAAAACGTGGGTAACGAGCATACAACGGAGCATACCTTCCAGATAGACTATACCACGCCCTTCTCAAAGATCCATACCATGGAGACCGGCTTGAAATACATCCTACGTAATAATACTTCGGAGGATGATCGCTACGAGCAGTCGGCCTATGACAATAGCGACTATATCTACGATCTGGATCACTCTTCACACTACAAGCATCGTAACGATATCTTCGCTGCCTATCTGGGTTATGGTTTGAAACTAGAGAAGTTGTCTGGACGCTTGGGAATGCGCTACGAACATACCTTGCAGGATGTAGCGTACAAACTGGGCCGTGGCGACGATTTTACGAAACATTTCAATGACTTCGTGCCTTCTGCCAGTATCGGCTATAAACTGACGCAAATGTCAAACCTGCGATTGGGTTACGACATGCGCATCTATCGTCCTGGTATCTGGTATCTGAACCCATACGTAGACGACTCTACGCCTTCGAACATCTATCAGGGAAATTCTTTCCTTGAAAGCGAGAAAAATCATGCACTCAGCCTGAGTTATAGTAACTTCACGCCAAAGTTCAACATTAACCTCGCCTTGCGCTATGGATTTACGCGAAACAGTATTGAGAGTGTAACAAAACTGATGCCTGACACACAGATTCCTGGACTGAAGAATCCAACGGGTAAGGAGGTGTTATATACCACCTATGAGAACATCGGCCATGTTCAAGGAACCTACCTGACCGCCTATGTAAACTGGAATGCCACAAAGAATACCCGTATCTATACGAACAGTCGTCTTTCATATACAGATATGAGTGATGGCGGAACGTTGAAGAACCATGGATGGGATCTGTTTGTATATGGTGGCGCTCAGCAAACCCTGCCTAAAGATTGGCAGGTATCATTCAACTTTTATTCATATACGCCTCGTGTAACGCTTCAAGGAAGGAGCAACAGTTTTAGTAACTACTCTTTGGGTATACAGAAGTCATGGCTGAAGAAACGTCTTAACATGACACTCTCTGCTACGAACTTCCTGAAGAAGTACACATATTTCAATACTAGTATGGATGATGTTTTTTTCCATTCAGACAATTGGTCTAAAAATGTTGTTCAGCGCTTTAGTCTTAGCATCAGTTACCGTATCGGCGAACTCAAGGCCAGCGTGAAAAAGGCAGAACGTACCATTAGTAATGATGATGTTAAAGGAGGCGGAAGTAATAATAGCAGTAACAGCAATGAATAAAAATGAAATATTATGAAGCAAACTATCATCACTATCTTGCTCGCCTTTGCCACAATGACGGGACTAGCACAAGAGATAAAAGTAATCGAACCATCGTTCAATGATTATCTTGCGTTATTCAATGCCAAGGGTTATATGGTATACAGTTTCGATGTCAGCCAACTGAAGGATTGCAAGATAGAAATGTACCTGAAGGAGTTCTGCGAAGGTAAAGAGACCCGATCTAACTCTGTCTTAGGCAGTGCTTATGCTTTTGAACCAAAAGGAAACAAACTGATCATTGGTTTCCTGCCTGCCGAGAATGATTCTACACAGAAATACTGCTACAGCCTGGAAGATACTTTCACCTACACAGGTAGTTTGTCTCTTAAACCCGTCTTCTGGGCCAGTGAGAACAAGTGGATGACTGAATATCATACACGCCCTTTTGAGACGTCCATGATTGAGAAAGAAAGGTTTATCCCGCTGGTGCTCTTTGGTTCCATCTGGTATGATGAAAAATTTAAGATAACACGCTTCTGTGGTGAAAACACCATCAAGCCCAATCTTTCGTCGAATATTCTGAAATTCATTCCACATTATTATATTATCGGTATTATTGCACATTGATAGTATTGAAAATACTACCGATTATACAAAAGAACAAGTTTGCCACTTACGAGGAGATTTTTAAACAGTTGGATGTTGAGAGGACGACAGTCTGGAAGAATCTTGACGCAATGAAGAAAAAAGGAGTTGTCAATCGTGTCGGTGGCGACAAGAATGCTTATTGGGAAGTGCTACTCGATATCAAAGATTAATTTCCTAATTCTTCTTAATATATATCCCACACTCACAAAAAGGTGTGGGATTTTTCGTATCTTTGTGCTCCCAATTTTGGGATATTAATAAACTTAAAACTAAAAAAAATATGGAAAAAGATTATTTCTTTTACCGCGTACATCTTGAAAGAGACCACGCGGGAGATGGTGAACCAGGCTTGTTAGCGGCTACGGAAGTTGTGCAGGCTGTATGCGACGCAGGCTTCCAAAGAGACGGATTTATCATGAAGGATTACGATTCGAGCCCTCGATGCTTCTATAAATATGCAAAGACGCCCAAGGAGGGGATGTATATGATGAGGGCTGTGAAGAAGACGGACCAGACGACACTGAATATTCTAATAGACACCAGGATGTATCCCAGCCTCGTGATGATTGAAAAACACACAGACTGGCAGGAAGAGACGGAAGAGGTGATAGTGACGCTGGAACAGATCATCAACAACGACACTTACAAATTCAACTGGCGTATTAACCTGCAAAAACACACCACACAATCTACTCAGAACCTAAAAGAGTTTTTTAGTGCCTTATCGTATATGGAAGACATCGAAGATACGCATGAAAAACATAATAGCAACGTTCATATAGGACAACTGATACTGAAAGTGAATGGCAATAATTACTATAATGATAATGAGAGCCTCACCCCTGGCCCCTCTCCAAAGGGCGAGGGGGATAAGGAAGATGGAGATATTATAGAGCAACTGAAGCCGCTATTTTATAACAATGAGGATAACGTGAGGCGATTCCTAAGGGAGATAGACGGCTTGAATCCCAACAATATAACCGACCTTGTGAACCAATGGGTGAAGGATAAACTGATATCTGACTATGGAAACAGCCGAAAGGGGGAACTTTGGAAAATACTAAATGACGCGGGGCTATACACAAAGTCGCGTCAGAATTGGTGTAGGAGAGTCTATTAGGCTCTCCTTTTTTTGTGCAAAATTGTGGGCTTTGAGGTTTACGAAGTTTACGGTTTAGGTTTATAAAAGTTTATAAAGGTTTATAGAAGTTTACGGCCTCGCAGATTTTGAATCTTTTTCTGTTTCCGAGAAATAATAGTTTCTAACTTTGTGCTTGCAAACCCGGGGACGCCCGGAACCAGTTTGCAAGCGTTCATTGGCTTAGTGACACATTTTTCTTATATACATTATTTATTTATTCATTTAAAGGTCGCCTTTAAAGGAGGGCGACGTAAAATAAACTGTTTGCTTATGAACAGACAAGAAATACAGGAATTCAAAAGATTCCTTCACGTTAGAGAACTTTTTGGAATGTTCTCACAGTACTACCGTACTAACCACCTGACATCGAACCCTGCCAATCTGGATGCCTATCTGGAGAAGGCCAAGGCTGAGAGCGTCATTCCACTGGCTTTTGTCTATCCCAAGACAATCTACGGCAAGGACTTCTGGTTGGCTATCCACGAGGAATGGACCCAGAACCTGCAGGAGCAGCGGGCTGAACGTGGCGAGGCTGACCAACTGAGCAGTCTGGGTTTGGAGATTATCGACATCCAGACAAGAACCAACTGCCTGGGGCTGCCGAAGAACACGTGTTCGCTGAGTCTGAGAGGCGGCAAGCGTTTCTCGCTGAATCTGGAACACTCGAAGATGGTGGCTAAGAAACTTTCGACTCACATGTTGCTGACTCGTAGCCGACAGACTACCGATGTTGTCTTGATGTTCAATCGGACACGAGGAATCGAGGTGAAGTTCAAACCTGGCAGCAACAGTCTTCAGTTCAACAACGCAGAGTTAGCCAGCCACCTGATTGAGTTGTTGGGACTTGATCCGGAAAGGGAGTATTTCCAGATTGGCATTGAACTGCTGACTGAGACGAAGGACTATTTGTTGTTTATGTTGAAAAAATAAGGAAGAAGATTAAGGATAAGGAAATTGAAAATTGACAATTGATAATTGACAATGGAAAGAATTGTAAGAATTCTGAATCAGAGTCCGCTGGCTACCCGCCAGTATCCGGACAAGAAGACAGGGGAACAGAAGGTGATGAACACCGTAACCCTGAAGTTGACTGACGGCACAGACACCTTCCTTGGTGAGATTACCGGTGAGAGGGCTGTCAACTGTCCCAAGTATGATCCCCAGTACATCTACAAGGTACAGTGCTCTATGGTGGTGCGTGAGTGGGATAGTTCTCAGACTGGTGAACACATGAGTGCAACCACCATCTACGTCGACAAAATCAACATGATGTAATGACTTTAGAGTATCTTGAACTTATGGAAGAGAATAAGCGTAGAAAACTGCAGAAGTCGTTTAAGTCGAACACCCGTATCTATGATGACGGTTCGATAGAGGTTGACCCACAGGCTCAGGGCGAGCCCAGTCAGAAGGACGTGAAGAAGGTGGGTAAGAGTAAGCGGTATGTTACCAACGGTAAGAACCCGCTGACGTGTGTAGAATTGAAGTGTCCCGAGGATGTGCCCGACAAGGCGGCCTTCTTCCACAAAGAACTGGCAAAACTGACAAAGGACATGGAGATTGAGGAGCCGCAGATGCCGGAAGGGGAGTTCCTGCTGAATGAGGACAACGTGAAGGTGTGCTTTGCGGCAAAGGAGGGCAAGGTTGTGGCCTGGCTCACCTTCGAGGCAAAAGGATTGATTGACGTAAGGAGAGAGTTGTACAACCTAACAAGTAAGATAGACAAATGTTTTGTTATCAACGAAGTTTCGGTCTGCCAACAGAAATAGTAACAACCGAGAGGTTCTGGGCGCTCGTCAGGGCGCCTCAGACCTCTGAACTGATAGATGGCTACCGCACTACGGGCGATGCTGCCTTGAAACGGAGATTGCCCGCATTCATCTTCCAGGCAACGTTTGAAGATACGGTGTCGAAGAAAGGAAACAAAGGGGCTTGGCGCTGTCAGGCGGGTTCGCGGCTCAATGGCCTGTGTGTGATGGACATTGATCACGTGGACGATCCACGCGAGAAGTTTAATTCTTGGCACGGATTACACGGATTTCGCGGATTAGAATCGAATGAATTGGGAATTCTGCTCGTGTATATCACCCCTTCTGGAAAGGGTCTGAAGATTGTGTTCAAGGCCCGTACGGAATGGGGAAATCTCATCGACAACCAGCACGAGATGGCCAAGTTGCTTGGCGTGGAGGTTGACGAAAGTTGCAAGGACGCATCGCGCATGTCGTTCATCTGCAAGGAATCGGATATTTTGTATTTGAATGAAGAGTTGTTTACGTATGAGAATGAAGAGTTTGGTAAGAAGTATGATGATGAGTATCATGCTGGTCATAGCCAGCCTACTATTGACGTTGCTAAGAGCGGTGCTGATGGTGCTGATATGGCCCATGTGGAAGGCGCTGCAGAAGACCGACCTGCTGTATCTTACAACAACGTGCCGTACCTGACGATTATCGAGGCTTGGAGCAAGCAGCGTTTTAGCGGCAGCAACGTGTCGAGGCATGAGGCCAGCGTGGTGTTGGCTCGTGACTTGTACATCATGACAGACCGCGACAAGCCTAAGACGCTGGCTTTGCTGATGGCTCAGAAGTGGGTACAGGAAATCGTTCAGGAGCGATGCGAGGACGTGGAGCGTACCGTGAATAATGCTGCTGACTATGTGGCGGCGCAGGAAAACGAGAACGCCAAGAAGGGGAAGTCATGGTTGCCTAATATTTCCAAGGAAATGAAGGCAGCACTGGAGAGTGTTGGGGCAGTCTGCACACAGGGGACAGACCCCCAGTGCTCCACAGGTTCCGCACAGCTGGGTCAGTCCCCGAGTGCTGACAATGACGTTTATGGGATGTTGCCGCTGGATCAGTGGGCGGAGGAGTTGCAGGAGATGGCAGGGTATTACCCTTGCATGAAAGAACTGTTTCTGAATGTGCATCCACACAAACTGCCAGCGGTATGGTTCTCCTCAGCGGCACTGTTCGGAACGCTGATGACGAGGGCTTTCTATCATTTCTGGTATGAGCCGGAACTTGTCAGACGTCTGAACTACTGCATCTTCATCATCGGCGACCCGGGTGCTGGTAAGAATATTGTGGAGAAGTTCTACAAGAAGATTGCCGACCCGATGATTCAGGCAGACCAATGTCTGATAGATGCCGTGAACCGCTACAAGGAGGGTAGGACAGAGCGCACTACCTCTACCAAGGCCCAGAAAGGCGAGGCGCTGAAACGGCCGGTGGTGGGCATCCGTGTGCATCCAGCCCGAACGGCCACGGGTGAGTTTATCCGTCACATGAATGCCGCTGTAGAGACAGTACAGGGGCTGCCGCTGAATCTGCACATGTTCTCGTTTGATGCGGAGTTGGATAATGTCACCAAGCAGAACAAGGGCGGCGACTGGAAGGACCGCGAGATCCTGGAACTGAAAGCCTTCCACAACGAGGAGGACGGACAGATGTATGCCAACCAGGAATCGGTGACGGGTATGTTCAATGTGTTCTGGAACTTCATCTATACGGGTACGCCGTATGCCCTGCACCGCAAGGTGAACCAACGCAATTTCGGTACGGGTATGTCAACGAGACTGGCTGTCATCCCATTGCCTGACAAGGGCATGGCGAAGCGACACCAGCAGGTAGACCCGTCAGCCAATGAAACGCTCCAGACATGGGCTTACCGGCTGGATAAGGTGGAGGGTGAACTGCCTGTTGAATCGCTGAACGATGAGACCTACGACTGGCAGACCAGCCACATGGAGATAGCGGAGTTTAATGCTGATAAGGCAGACCGCACGCTTCTGAAGCGAATCCCGTATTACGGCATCGGCATCTCGTTGCCCTTTATCCTGATGCGGCATTGGGAGGAGTGGCAGGAGAAGAAGACGCTGACGATGGACGACAGGGATAAGCGACTCTGTAGGCTGGCGATGGAGATTCAGTACAAGTGCCAGCAGTTCTTCTTCGGCGAGATGGCTTTCAACTACTTTGCCGACCAGAACAAGGAGTTTGTGCAGCGTCGCCGCACCACCCGCTATGATGAGTGCTTCCGAAAGTTGCCTGATGAGTTCAAGACGCAGCAGTTCATGGAGGTGTTTGGCTGTTCCAATCCTACAGCATCGAGAGCCATCATCCGCTTCCAGGAAGATCATGTCATTGAGAAGGTGAAGTATGGATTGTATAGGAAACTGGTACAGGAACTGCCGTAGTTCTTCACTTTTTCAGTTTTTCACTTTTGACATTTGAGCATTTCCCGTTAATCGGGAAAGCGGCGTAAGCCAAAAGGGTAAGTATAATCATTAAATTAAAAGAATTATGGCAATACCAAGAGGAATTCGTAATAACAACCCGTTGAACATCCGCAGGTCAAAAGACCAGTGGAAGGGTATGGCAGAGGCACAGACAGACCGCGCCTTTGTACAGTTCAAAAGTCTGGAATGGGGCTGGCGTGCAGCCTTTTACTTACTCACGCGTACCTATTACCATAAGTACCGCCTCTATACCATCCGGGGCATCGTGAGCCGTTGGGCACCTTCGTGTGAGAACAACACGGCGGCCTATATCGAGAACGTGAGTCGTCTCACCGGCATAGAGCCCGACGAGCCCATTGGCATCCCGTCGGATAAGCCCTCACGCTGGATGATGGTCGGTGTGGCGATGGCGATTCAAGAGAACGGCACTTCGTCACTTGACTACTTCGCCATGCTGCGAGGCTGGGAACTCTGTCAATCGCGTGTGATGATGAAACCATAGTGGTAGGGCTTGTTGCCATCGATGGTGTACTGGGGTAGCGTACGTGCGCCCCATGTGTCGATGCCGCCTACACCGTGAATGTTCAGGTCGATGTTCAGATTGACAAATTGGCCACGGCGTATCTCATGGGGATGACCAGCGCCCTCCAGGTCTTCCTCACCATAGTCCCAGGCGCGGATGCAGAGGGGCTGCAGACCCTCGATACGAAGGCTCTCCTTTCGATTGGCGATACGGAACCAGCGTACATCGGTACGACAGCCGTTGTCCTGCGGATGGATATACTCCGTCTCAAATTCAGATAGCGGCATCTGATAGCGGCCAAGGAAAGCACTGCGCTTGCGATCGGGATAGTTCTCCCAAGGGCCACGCCCGTAGTATTCAATATTGGTGAAGTTGGCAGGAATACGCATGCGCATGCCGAACTTGGGTATGATGGGCTTGTCGGTACCTGTGGGATGATAGTCAACCTCAACCAGGATGCTTCGCTCGTTGATGACGGTATAGTTGACTGTAACATCCGTGACGTTCTTCCATCTCTCTGTGCGCTTTGCGAAATTGGCTGCATGCTGGTTGTCGTTCTCCGGCTTCCAGAAGTAGGGCTCGAGTGGTGCCTGCAATATCTCCTGACCATCGACAATCCATGAGGTGAGGGCATTGCCTTCGATGGTGATATTCGTGGCTTTTGAGGCTTGGGATGTGGCTGATTCCTTCCAAGGGAAGATATACTCTCTGAGTACGAACTGCTCACGGGCAACGGCAAATCCGGCTTTTGCCCAAGGCTTGTCTTCCTTAAGACGGGCTTCGATGGTCATCGTCACCTCGTTGTCATCAGGATAATAGGGCATCTCGATGTGGTCGCCCTTGAGGTCTAAAAGTCCGCCGCCAGCCAACTCGCCATTGCGTGCAATCGTGTAATAATACGCGTACTCGCTGGGGTCGGTAAAACTGTCGCGGTTGATGATACGGATGTTCTCGCCCTCACGAACAAATGTGAGTGGCTGATAAACGTGCTGCACCTCATAATAATGAGGATGAGGCTTACGATCGGGGTCTATCAATCCGTTGATGCAGAAGGGCCCATCATTGGGCTTGTCGCCAAAATCGCCACCATAGAGGAAATCAGTGTCCCCCTCGGGGGACGATAGGGGGGTCAGTCCCTGATCCACCCAGTCCCAGATGGCAGCACCACAGATGGAGGAGTCGGCATAGATGACATCCCAATACTCCTGGAAGTTGCCAACTGAGTTTCCCATGGCATGGGCGTATTCGCGCATCATAAAGGGACGGTCGGTGATACGACGGGCCTCGGAGGCGAATCGCTCTGGTGTCAGATAACTGTCGTCATAGATGTCGCTCTGGCTGCGGTCGGTATCGCAGAAGGGTATGGCGATGGTGTCGAGAGCGACCACAGCATCGCGCATCGCCTTCAGGTTAGGACCTACACCGCCTTCGTTGCCGAGACTCCAGAAGATGACGCTGGGATGATTCTTGTCGCGTTGCACCAATGAAACGGCACGATCCACATGGGCATCCTTCCAGTCGGGATCTTCGCCCATCACCTTGTTGGCATAGCCGTAGCCGTGACTCTCCTGATTGGCCTCGTCCATCACGTAGATGCCCCAGCGGTCGCAGAGTTCATAAAGGTATTCGCGATCGGGATAGTGCGAGGTGCGCAGGAAGTTGATGTTGGCCTGCTTCATCAGTGTGATGTCTTTCTCGTAGGTGGCATCATCCACATAGCGGCCTGTCACGGGATGGTGATCGTGACGGTTCACACCACGCAACTTCACGTTCTTGCCGTTGATTTTAAAGACCTCGCCCACGCACTCCACACGCTTCACACCGAAGTGGTTGTCGAAATGCTCATCGTTTTTGCTTTCTTTCATACCAAGCAATTTCACGCTGTAGGGATAGAGCCAGGGCTTTTCAGCCGACCACAGGCGTGGGGCACTCTTGTAGGGGAAACTGAGTTCGACGGTGATTGTATCGCCTGCACGAAGTTTGGGAATACGGCAGTTGGTAACATTATGATGGTGGGGATTGGTATTGACACCATTCAGTTCAGGGCAGGCAATCTGCAGTTGAGCCAGCAGGTCCTTGGCGGTTTTCTTGCCTGTATTGCAGACAGAGATCCTGGCCTTCACAGTGAACTGCGAGAAATCGGCGTTGGGAACAGCCTCCACCTTATAGTCGGCAATGTGTACCAAAGGCCGCACCCACAACTGCACGCTGCGGAAGATGCCTGAGAGTCGCCACATGTCCTGACACTCCAGATAACTGCCGTCGCTCCAGCGATACACCTCGACAGCGAGTTTGTTCTTGCCTTCGCGGACATATTTCGTGATGTCGAACTCTGCCGGCGACATCGAGTTCTGGCTATAGCCCACCTTCTGACCGTTGATCCACACGTACATGGCAGAGTGGACACCGCCGAAGTGCAGAATCAGATTCTTCGAGCGCATCTCCTTTGTCACATCGACAAACGTCACATACGAACCGATGGGATTGCGATGGTCATAGGCATACCAGTCTTTGTTGGGCTCACCAGTCACACTGGGCCTATCGCGATGGAAGGGGTATTGCATGTTGACGTAGATAGGCTTGCCGTAGCCCTGCAACTGCCAGTTGCCAGGCACCGTGATCTCATCCCACCCACTCACGTCGTAGTCCTCGCGATAAAAATCCGCAGGGCGCGACTCAGGATCTTTTGCCCAATGGAACTTCCACTGGCCGTCGAGATTCACAATCTCCTTGCATTCCTTCTGCTTCGAAGGCAGTTGCAGTGTTGCATGATACGGCAGTTTGTTGATGCCCAATACGTGCGGATTCTCCCAATCCCTCATTTGCGACGTGCCGTCGCCTACCCGTAGCCCTTGCGCCTGTGCTGATATTGCCAGCATCAAGGCTGCCATAGCCAGCAATCCTCTCATGGCCTTATTTGTTGACGACCAGCACGAAGCCGCCGCGTGGTTGACAGTCAATCTTGGTGGGCAGGGTGCTGATGTTGCTGATCTGCCATTGCCCTGCGGCATCGTCGGCAAACAGACGTGCCTTTCCCTTTCCGATGAAACGGAGGTCGATGGCGAGCGTCTGCGCATCGTCCTGACCGTTGATGCCTGCCACAAACCAGGTGTTGCCGCTGCGACGGGCCAGTACGGCACTCTCGCCAGGATAGCCGCTGACAAAGCGCGTCTCATCCCATACGGTAGGCAGTTGACCTAAGAACGCCTGTACCTCTTGGGGCTGAGCCAGGAAACTCTCAGGACGGTCGGCCAAGTGCTGCAGACCACTCTCGAAGAGTACTGTCAAGGCCAACTCGTGGGCATTCGACGTGATGTGTGGATGCTGTGAGTCGCTGAAGGCACAGGGGGTATAGTCCATCGGACCGATGACATTACGGGTGAAGGGCAGGGTGGCGTTGTGGCTGGCGGCCTTTTTGGTGAAGGTGGGCACATTGTTATACCACTCGGCACCATAGACGCCCTCGGTGGAGAGCAGGTTAGGATAGGTGCGCTGCCATCCGCGAGGGATAGGCGCACCGTGGAAGTTCACCAACAGGTGATGACGGGCAGCACTCTCCAACAGATCCTGACAGTAGTCCATATTCGCCTGATTGTCGCCGCTGAAGAAGTCGATCTTCACGCCGGCCACACCGATCTTCTCGCACCAGGCAAACTCCTTCTCGCGATCTTCGGGCTTGTTCAGACGGTATTTGGGACCAGGGGCGCCGTTCACCCAACCTATCGATGAGTTGTACCAGATCAGCGGCTTCACGCCTTTTGCCTTGGCGTAGGCTACTGCATCCTCGATGGTCTTACCCTCGTTGCTGGCCACCTTGTCCATCTCGTCCCACTCGGCATCGATGAGCACGTAGGGCAGTTTCAGCGTGACGGCCATATCCACATATTTCTTGATGATGTTATAGTCGTTGGAACCGTGATTATAGGCCCAATAGATCCATGACACCACACCAGGCTTGATCCATTTGGTATCGTCGTATTTCGTAGGCTCGCTGACATCCATCACCAGCGTGGATTGTACGATGTCGGCCAAGGTGCCGATGATGACCACACGCCAGGGGGTATGCCAGTCGCCCGTCAACTGCAGGTCGTTCTGGTCTTGCTTCACACTGAACTTCTCACCCTCATTGAAGAGACTTGAAGCACTCTGCCTGCGCTCGATATTTGCCTCGGTGATCAGGGCAAACACACCGTTGGCAGGTTCCATCAGCAAGGGGTAGCCCCAGTGGGTGTTGATGGTCTTTTGCTCCATCGAACCGCCAAAACCGCCTAAGGTCTTCACCTCGGCAGTGGTCGACAACGGGAAGAATCCCTCGTAGCCGTCGCTCCACTGCTGCATCCAGCGCTTCGTACCTTCGTGGATGATGTAGGTCGTCTGCTCGGCAGGCACCTTGCTGTTTTGCAGGTTCGCGTATTCATAGCGGAAGGCAATGCCGTCGTTGTAGAGTCGCATCACAATCTTTGCGTTGGGACCGATGGCTGCCTGATATTCATTGGCATTGTTGGTGCAATGCAGGCGCTTGCCTTCCAGCATCTGATAGTCGACCTTCACCTTCTTGACGAAATTCAGTTTGCTGAACGAAATGTCTGCCAGTTCCAGCACCTGCTGGTTCTTGTAGTTGATGACGAGTTTCTGGTCAATAGTCTTTGCCGACAGATTGCCGTTGGGCGAGGTAACCTTTTGTGCGTTGACAACAAGGGTTACGCTACACAGAATGATAGTGGTAATAAGTTTCTTCATATTCTTTATGTCCTTTGTTCATACAGTCTGCAAAGATAATACAATTCTGCATAACCACCAAACCATTCGTCACTGAAATGCACAGAATGTCCCAGAAATTTGATAATGAAAGGGTGACAGTCGCAACTGTCACCCTCTTTTAATCGTATAAAATCTGATGTATTACTCAGAGAGCATCGTTACTTCGATGCAACGCTGGGCAGAGAGGATCTTCTGGGCCATGCGCTGGACATCGGAGGCTTTCATCGCCTGAACCATCTTACAGTAGTCGCGGTCGAAGTCGGTGTCATCGTCTAACTCGTGCCAGATGATGTAACTCCAGTAGTCGTTGGTGATGGCTGCCTGGGCATACTGCTTCACGAGATATTGCTTGACCTTGTCCATGCTCGATGCCAAAGGACCATTGTCGGCAATGTTCTTCAATTGCTGATAGATGATCGGGTTCAGTTCGTTATAACGGTTGGGATCGGCATTATACGATATCGTCAGCGTGGCATTGGGCTTGTCGTCCTTGTCGAGTTCAAAGTCGACACTCACGCCATAGGTGCCGCCCTTCTCTTCGCGTACAGAGTCAGTGTAGGCGATGGAGAGGCAACGCTTCAGGAAATCGAGTTCGAGGTCGCTCTGCGGCGTGAAGGGCACATCGGCTGTATAGTAGATGCCGACATTGGCCAGCGGTGTGGCCTGCTTCTTGGTGAACTTGTGTACCGAGGTGCCGCCTACGATTCTTGGCACATGGTTGTAATCGGTCTGCTCGTGCTTGTTGGTAGCAGGCAGCACTGCCAGATACTGACAGAGCAACTGGCGCAGGGCCTGTTCGTCGTAGTTGCCGATGATCACCGTCTTGAAGTTGGCAGCATCGCTGAAGCGCTCCTTATAGATCTCGAGGATACGGTCGTAGTTCACCTGCTCGAGGGTCTGCTGAACCACTGGTTTCGTTCTGGGATGGTTACCGTATAGAATGGCGCGGATGGAGTCGTTGTAGTCCACCTTCGGCGAGGCATTACGGTTGGCCAGGAAGTTGTACTGACGGTTCATCAGACTGGCAAAGGCGGTTGTATCCTTTCGTGGCTGGGTGAAGTAGAGGTAGGTCAACTGGAACAGGGCCTCCATATCCTTGACTGACGAACTGCCGCTGATGCTCTGACCCTTCGCGCCTACCGACGGACTCACGCGGACGCTCTTGCCTGTGAGCAACTTACGCAGGGCGACAGCATCGAACGGTCCGACACCACCTTCAGTGACACCACTGCTGATGAGTGCGAAGTTGGGAATGTCCTCATCGCCATAGAGCGAGGTGCCACCATCGGCCTGCATACGCAGCGATACGGCATCGCTCTCATAGTCGGTCTTCTTGGTGTAGACCTTCATGCCGTTGCTCAGGGTGAGTTCGGTGAAGCCATGACGGTAGGGCTTCTCGCTGACAATAGAGCCAGGTTTAGAGGTGAGGGAAGAGAGATAAGAGGTGAGCGTAATGCCGTTGTCCTCCTCTGTGTAGGGCGCATAACTCTGCTGTTGGGTAGAGAGGATGACCTGCTCGATCTGCTGCTCTGAGGGAATCTCGAAACCTTCTTTGTCAGGAGCGTACATCAGCACCACCTGATTCTTGTCGGTTATCAGTTTCTTGACGGCAGCATTCACCTCGGCCAGTGACACCTCGCGATCCAGTTTGCGGGTATTTTCCAGCATGAAGTCAACAGAGACAAGCGGCTCGCCCTCGAGGAAATTGTCAACGCAGTTGTTCACATAGTGCGAGTTGCGATAGTCGCCCTGCATATTGGCGCGACGCTCGGCAGCATTCAGGCGCAGGCTCTTGGCACGGTTGAGTTCGGTCTGTGTGAAACCGTGCTGACGGGCCCGTTCAGCCACACCTACGGCACTGATGATACCACCCAGGATGTTGTCCTGCTTACAACTGATGCTGATAGAGAAGGCATCCTTGGTACGGCTGAGGAAGAAGGTAGAGGCACGCCCCGTCGCACTCTGGAAGGGTGGTACGGGCTGTTGGCGCAACTCTACGAAACGGTCGTTGAGCATGGTGCTGATCAGACCGTCGATATAACTGTCGCGCAGGTATTTCTCTGTGTTCTTCTCTTCATCGGGCGTTGCCTCACGTTTCTGATAGATATGACAGAGCACGATGGGCTGCTCCCGATCCTTCTCGATGTCGATGATCATCTTCTCATTGTCGCTAACGGGATAGTAGACACGCTCGGCAGCATGTTTCGGCATTGGGATAGGGGAGAAGATCTTCTTGATTTTCTTCTCCATCTTGTCGACATCGATGTCGCCTACCACGATGATGGCCTGCAGGTCGGGACGATACCATTTCTGATAGTAGTCGCGCAGGTCCTGATAGGGGAAGTTGTCGACGATCTCCATCGAACCGATGGGCATGCAGTCTTCGTATTTCGTGCCTTTATACACCTTGGGCATTGCCAGTTCCATGAGTCGCTGTACGGCTTTGCCAGCACGACGCGTACGCCATTCCTCGTGGATCACGCCGCGCTCCTTGTCGATCTCGGCATCTTCGAGCAACAGGTAGTGGCTCCAGTCGTGGAGCACCAGCAGACAGGAGTCGATGATACCCTCACGTTTCAGGGGTGCAGAGCCGATATGATACACGGTCTGGTCGATAGAGGTATAGGCGTTGAGGTTGGCACCGAACTTCACGCCGATGCTCTCACACCAGGGCACGATTCCCAGACGCTTACCCTTGCCTGGGAAGTTCTTCGTGCCGTTAAAGGCCATGTGCTCGAGGAAGTGTGCCAAGCCGCGCTGACGGGGCTCCTCGAGGATGCTGCCTACACGCTGGGCGATGTAGAAGTCGGCCAGTCCGGCCTCCTTCGCATTGTGGCGGATATAATAGGTCATGCCGTTCTTGAGTTTTCCCTTACGAACGGTCGGATCCTGTGGCAAAGTCTGGGCTACAGCCGTCGCCGACAGCAGCACCAGACAGATGGATAATATGCTATGCTTCATATACAATTACTTTTTCAATGATGGTGTCTGACGGGCTTCCATGTCGTTCGTCGAGTTGTTGGTGTCGATATACTTGCCCGTTGAGTCCTTCTTACGCTTGATGGCAGTACCACGCTGGGTGGTATCCTTGGAGTTGGCACGGCCGGCAACGAAACCCGCATCGAGTTTCTCGGAGATGACAAACCAGCCGAAGTCGTCCTCTGTTCCCAGATTGACGGCATCGAGCACCCACTCGTTGGGAACCTGCACCTGCTTCGACTCCATCAGTTTGCCTGTTGTGGCTGTATAGGTAGGCGTCTCGCTGTGGTTGGCCAGGAAGGTCTCCTTGTTCTCCTTGATGCGGGCAATGGCGTAACTGCGGTTCTGCTGGACAGAAGGCAGCCAGATGGTTTGTGTGTAGCAGAAGATGTAGTCGAGGTTGGGCGTGTCGTAGTCGGTATCCATACTGTTGCCACCGTTATCCAGATAGACCTCGAAGTCGGCCTTGCTCAGGTCGTAGGAGTTCTCGTTGACGGTGCGGTGATCCATGGCATTGTTGGCAATGATGATCGACTCGCCAGGGGCTACAGGATGGTCGGTGCCTTTGCCAGGAATCATGAAAACCGTTCCTGCAGGGATGGCATACGGACGCACATCGGGATCCCAAGGCTGCATGCCAGAACTGCCGCTCTGATACTGCGACTCGATGAGTGCTACGCTGTCGGCATAGAGCACCACGTCGCTGTTGTTGGTGATGATGAAGTAGGCATCGTTGTTGTAGTTCTTGTTCTGGGGGGTCAATGTACCTGTGGTACAGATCTCAGAGAACACAAAGCCGCCCTCGGCCTTAAACGAACTGACTACCATCTTGACGGCTGTCGACTTCTCACTCAGCAAGACATCACTCGAACTGACCTCAAAATCGGTTGTTCCTGCAACGCCATCCTTTACGAACGAGATGTTACCCTTGGCCGTGAGGTTGTACTTGCCTTCTTCCAGACTGGGGATGGTGACGACATAGTTGTCGCCGTCCTTCACAGGTGTGGGCAGTGTGGTCACGGTGCCGCTCTGTACGTTGGTGGCCTTACCCTCGAAACTGTTTAATACGACGTCACTCACATTGATAGGCATCTCAATGGTGACAGTACCATTCTTTACGAAGACGGTCTCATCGTCTTTGCTGCACGAGAAAAACAACGTGCTTGCAACCATGAGCATCATGCTCAGAAATAATTGCTTTTTCATTTCTTTCTTTTTTTAATGAATTATTATTTGTTTGTTTAGAATATGATTCCTAACGAAAGGTGCAGACGGCTCTCGTGTTCGTCCTCTGAACAGAACGTCCATCTGGTAGAGGCTTCTGCGAAGAGGCCTGTTGACCACGAGGTTGGCTGGTAGTCGGCCCTGATGCCGGCCTCTGCATGGGTATAACTGGCTTTCTGGTATCGGAAAGTGTGATTGATATACTCGGTTATGCTTGGTGTCATATTGGCAAAGGGCATCAGCAGTTTACTGTCGATGTGGCCTGCATAGCCGCCTGTGGCATGTATGTTCAGCATGAGGTCATTGCCCACGGCTTTCAGCCATTGTGCGGTCAGTTCGCCATAGATGCGGGCGTATTCCATCTTGCGCTCCTCATAGGCGTACCACTGACGCTGACTCAGATAACCGGCTCGTGCCAGCAGGTGCCAATGGTCCCAGCCATAGAGGGCTGCCGCATAGACATCCCAATGATGCTGTTTATACATGGTGAGGTCGGTCAGTATGGGATAGTCTTGTCCGGAGGCAGAACCCACCACATGTTCATCGCTGGCTCGCTTGTCGTAGGAGGCATGCAGCAGATAAGCCTGATTGCTATTGGCCGTCTTACGTTTCCATCCTGCCGTGATGCCTGTTTGCTGACGGTAGAGGGTGGTCAACGGCATCGCGTTGTATTCGTCGGAGATACGTTCATACTGGTGCAGCGCATGACGGAGGTGACTGAACCAGCCGCTTTCGTGGTGAGGGGTGAGGTCTATGCCGATGGCAACGCCTTTTCCCTCGTAGAAGATATCACGGTTGGAACCAGAGAAACGCACATAACTGGTGCCCAGTCCGGTCATCTGAAGTTCGCCCATGCCGTTGGTCTCGCCATAGAAATCCACATCGGCCGTCTGACGGTAGATGTTGCCTTCGCCAAATCCGCCCAGATGGTATCTGCCCACAGCATAGGACGTACCAGCCCTGAGGGTCAGGTCGGACACGATGCTGCGCATACGTGGGTCGTAGGTGCGGTATTCCTGTTCGGCACGGTACTTCAGTTCGCCGCCCCACTGCCAACGACCTTTCTCTGCGGCATAGCCGCCTGAGAAGAGATAACGCTCGCGGTGGGTATCACCGCCAATGCTGTCGGCAATGATGTCAGGATAGAGCAGTTCGAGGTCGGCCACGTTGTTGTAGACCTTGTCGAAGTGCTTGCCGTTGGCATAGGCGGCCTCGCCCCATACAACAGATGATGAGGTGAGTCGGATATATGAGTTGACCTGTATCTCAGGCATGAACAGACCTGTGCCCTGTTCCAGGCAGAAGGCGTCGCTCTGTTTCTGGTAGTCGCACTGGGCACTCAACTGCGTAAAGGATTTCAGGTAGGCATCCGTCATCATGGCCGGATTCTGCAAAGCCTCGCTGCGCGTATAGCGCCACAAGGCAAACCTGTCGGTATAGACAGAGTCCAGACTGACTGCTTCTGCCGACAGAAGCAGACCAAATAACAATAATATAATAGGTGGTATTCTTTTCATTTAATCTAAGAAGATGATGCTCAGTTTGACTTCACTGTTGTTAACCAGTTCTATATAATCGCTGACTGCACGGAAGGCTTTGACGTGGCGCGCTCCCTGTGCATCGTCATAGGAAATGATGCCCTCTACGTGCGCCTGGTAAGCCCCGCGCAACAGTTCTATCCGAACCTCGGCACCTGTAAAATCGGCCGTGCTTACCACATGGCGCGAATTCAGGTTTGTGAGATGGGCCATAGCCTGTACGTGTTCTATCTTGAGTGTGTCGCCGCCATCCAGACGGATGGTGGCCTGGGTCATGTAATCTTCGTTGTCTTGGTGACAGGCACTAATCATCAGCGCCGTCGTCAGCATCAATAGGGGCAGGATCTTCTTCATATCTTTACATTTAATTCCAGTCCGAAATAGGGTTTTGTATGTCGGCGTACGGTCTTGCCGTAACTCTCGTAGTCAGGTGAGTAGTCCCAGATCCGATTACAGAACATGGCCACTTTCAGACGGTCGTTCAACAGTTTCTTGGTGATCTTCAGGTTCAAGTTCATGGCAAAGGGTACGGTACTCTTGGTGTAATTGGTCGATGTGCGCACCAGCCATTTCAGATAGGGGTCGGTCTGACAGTCGGCCGTCCATTCGTGAATGTCACCATTGGCATCCATATAGGCATCGGGTTCGCTGCTCAGCGCATCACGCTGTGTGGAGGTGTACCACTGGCATTGTGCCGAGATGGAGAAACCGAGTCGCAGTTTAGGTACGTCTGTATCGAACATGAAGTTGGTGTTGGCCATCTCGTTGACCACCCCTTCCTGGTCGCGATACAGTCCCACATATCTCAACCGACTGTTGTCGATTACCACACTGGGACGCTCCATCATCAGTTGTGAATTGCGGTAGGTGGTGCGGAACCAGGCACCTGTAATGGTCAGACGGGTCAGAATCTTAGGGATGCGCTTCGACGAGAAGGTCAATTCCACACCCTCTTTCTTGGTCTGACTGCCGTTCTCGTAATGCGAATAGGCGCACAATTCTGTCTGCAACTGGTAATCCACGCCATTGGCATCGTATTTCTTGTATTCGTACGGCTCGAAATAGGTCTGACTACGGAATCCAGATGTCATGTCTTCGAGAAACCAGGTCAGCGTGAGACGGTTGCCACCAATATTCAGGTCACCTGACAATTCACGTTTCAGGTTACGTGCTGCCGTCAGACCTGCATTTGTGCCAGGGATGATATAGGTGCGCTGGTTGATGCGACAAAGGTCAGGGTTGACATGATAATACTTCAGTTGCAGCAGGTCGATATAGTAGGGGTCAGGAAACAACTGGTCGATGGTGGGCATCTTTGTGTGTTGGCCGATACCGCCAGAGAGACGGACATATGAGGACTGTCCAAACAATGTGAACCATGGGAATGTGAAGCCGATATTGGCGCGAGGGTCCAGATACCAGCGTCCCTGCATGTCGTAGTCGTCGGGCAGGTTCAGCATCTGCAAGGCGCGTAGGCCAGCCATCAGTTCCAATTGACAGCGGCCCAAGGGGATTGTGGCCTTCTCCTCGGCATAAAATGACAAGGTGTGGTTGGCTGGTTTCTCCGAGAGACTGCGCATACGGATTTGGGCTGTGGGATAGACGGGACGCTCTGGGTCGAATACCTGTCCGTCGCCATAGTTCTTGTCATAGTTCCAGTCGCTACCCAAAAGCAGACTGTTGGCAACCCTGCTGCTGGGTATCTGCAGACGGACATTCGCTTTCAGAAAGACATTCAGCGGCTTGCCGTCCACATCCTGAGAAGCATCATAGACGTAGGGGAGAATCAGGGCGTCATACTCACCCTCCTCATCATTCAGCACGGCTCCCGTGAGACTCTGCAGGCTCACTGTGCGGGTGCGTGAGGTCTTATCGTGCTGATAGGAGACAGAAACCATCACTTCGCCCCCTCTCAACCATACGGGACGGTGCATTTTCAACTCCAGTTTGGTCATGAAGGCCATCCTGTTATAGGCCGACTGAAACTTGTCGATGGCTCCTTTGTTGAGGTCGGGGTCTTGCTTCTCGCCATCGAAGGAACCTGTATAGTCAAGGTTCGTGGTCAGCAGCAGGTCGTGATGGGCGTGTTGCCAGGTGTGTCCCAGACGTGCCGAGAGTGTGACACGGGTATAGTTGTTCAGCAGGTTACGGGGGTCTGCCTTTGAGACGAGATAGTCGGCACTGAGGTTCAGGGTGGTTTGGCTCTCCCACTCGAAGCCCTTTGACAGATAAAAGAGTTTGGAAGCCATGTCCGACTTCAGGCGTGCCTGGAGGTTACGTCCGCCTCTGAGACGGTTGATCTTTACCAGTCCGCTGGTCAGGTCGCCATATTCCACAGAGGGGATGCCTCGTATAATCTCCACGCTCTCAATGTCATCGGTTGAGATGGTGCGCATGTCCACTCCCGCATTGGTGTTGTCGCGACTGGTGGCAGCCGACTCCCAAGCGCCGCTGACATACTGCATGTTGGCATTGGTGGAGATGGGGGCGCCGTCGACCATAAAACTGGTGCCCAGCGACGAAGTGGCATAGTTGTCGCCCATGGGGTTGGCCTCACGCAGGCGGATTGTATTCACGGCATTCAACACGGGGTCTTTGCTTTGTCCGCCTGGCAACAGTTCCAGCAGATCAGTGAAACTGGAGGGCTGCAGGTGTTCCATCGCATGTTTCTGAATCACCGACGAACTTGTCAGTCCCCGGCTTTCCTGAGCCGTCACCACCACTTCGTTCAGTCGGCTGACCTCTGCCTGCATCAGGTAGCGGCCATCTTTTGTTGGGACGGTCACCAGCGTCTTATAGCCGATATATGAAATCTTTAACTTCGGCTCATCTTTTTTGTGTATCTGGAATTGGCCGTCGACATTGGTGATGGTGATGATACGGCCTCCTTGTGCGTCAGATACCGTTGCCCCGACAATCGGCTCCTTCGTCTCTGAATCGAGTACGGTACCCTTTATAACTGTCTGAGCCTCAATTATATCTATTGAAAATATTATCCCGAATAACAATAACAATCTTCTCATCTGCATATCATCTCAAATTGAAATGCAAAGGTATAGAGATTCGTCATTTTTTACAATACCCATTTTTAGGTATATTTGCGAAAAGGCCTTTGTCACTTCCTAAACAATCCTAAATGTTGGTGTAAAGTTGTCGGTTTCTCCTCGAATTTCGTTAACTTTGCGCCATTATTATAATAAGATAGTTATAACGAAGATATGAACAAGGTACGAATCACAGCCATTCGCCAGACGGAATATCCTGATTTGATGGCCAAGTATGAGAATCCGATTGAGCATACTTGTGATGTCAGGGAGGGGCAACAGTGGATCTCTGTCGATGGCAAGTGTCCTGAGGGGATGTGTCCTGCCGCCTGGTATTCTATGCGTGAGTTCGTGGTGTCACTGGCCCAAGGCAAAGGCAACTTCTACGATGGGTGGATGAAGAATCCGATGAGTGCGATGATCAGTTGCAACGATGGTTTCCGCCCTTTCAGTTTTTATATCGAGGTGATTGAAGGTTAAGAGAAAAGATACAGTTATGAGTTTCGAATATATGTCGCAAGAGGGCTACGATAAACTCGTGGCCGAACTCCATCAGTTGGAGAGTGTGGAACTGCCTCAGGTGAGGGAGGCCATCGCTGAGGCGCGTGACAAGGGTGACCTGAGTGAGAACTTTGAGTATCATGCTGCCAAGCGTGAGCAGTCACGACTGCTGGGACGGATTCGTTTCAAGCAGAAGGTGCTGGCCAATGCGAGGGTGGTGGATATGTCACGCCTCGCTACCGACAGTGTGCAGTTGCTCAGTAAGGTGGAGATGACCAACTTGGCCAATAACGCGAGGATGACCTACACGATTGCCAGTCCGCATGAGGCGAATCTCCGCGAGGGCAAGATTTCGATTAATTCGCCCATTGCCCAGGCTCTCCTGAATAAGAAGGAGGGTGACGTGGTGGAGGTCAGAGTGCCTGCCGGAATGTTGAAACTGCGTATCGAGCATATCAGCCAGTAAGAAAGCCAATATGAAAAAAGCACCCCCGCCATCAGGCGAGGGTGCTTAAATGTATGTGCTATTCTGCTGATTACTCGGCAGGCTGTGCAGGAGCCTCCTTGGCGGGAGCCTCTGTGGCAGGAGCAGCGTCCTTCTGCTGACTGGCACCGAAGCCAGGCAGATTGTTGGGGTTCGTGGCGGGAGCCTCAATGTTCTCCATCACGGAACCTGTGGAAGAGCCCTGGGGAGCCACATAAGCGCAAACAACGCTGAGCACAACCATGGCGGCTGCGAGACCCCAAGTGGTCTTCTCGATGAAATCAGTGGTCTTGCGGACACCACCAATCTGATTGTAGGAGGAGAAGTTGGAAGCCAGACCTCCACCCTTAGACTCCTGGATGAGCACGATGCCAATCATCAGCACGGCTGCTACAACGATGAAAATTACAAATAATGTGTACATCTTTTTTACTGTTATTTTGTATTGTTATTAATAATCAACTTCTTTAAAAAGCGGATTTGGTCTGCAAAGTAAGCATTTTTTTTCGGATAAACCAAACTTAATCGCTGAATTATTTCAAGAGCCTGCGAATATTTACCCTGTTTTATGTAAATTCGAGCCAAAGTCTCGGTAAAGATGCCCTCATTGGTCTCATTTTCATCGGTTTCGGATATTTCGTTGGTCAATGGGGGACTCAGGGGGTCTTCGCTGAGCGTGAAACGGCCTTTGTCAATATTTATGAAGTCGTCAATCAGACTCTGTCCTTTCATCTTCGGCACGTCATCGCTCCCTAGGTTCTCACCCTCTGTCTCCAACAGATAGGCAACATAGTCGACGGCTGCATCGGCAGGCGTGGGCTTGCGCTTGTTTTTCTTCTCTTCGTCGGTCTCACCCTCCTGGGGGATGGAGTCGAGGAAGTTGTTGATGAGCGAGAGTGTGCGGTTGGGGGAATTCGGTGTACTCTGATCGCTCGGCGCATTCTGATTATTCTGACGATTGGGATGGCGGTAGTGCACAGCCTCGATCATCTGGAAGAGCACGCGGCGGTCGGTGATATAGATGGCGGCACGACGCAACTCTTCGTCGAAGGTGGGGTCGTGGAGCAGGTAGAGGTTCTGGAGCAGGAGCAGACGGACGGTCTGATAGTAGGGGTAGAGTGCCAGTAGGGAACGCAACTCGTAGAGCGTGTCGCGGTCCAGGCGTTCGGGGTGTCGGGTCAGTTCTGCAATATCCATAGGTTGCGATGTGTTGGGGGTTACCATTGTGCTACAGAGGCATTGAATATCTGGTCACAGAGATCCTTCATCATCTGGGTGACGAGTTCCTCCTGTACGGAGTTGAGCGACAGTGCGGAATCGAACGACTTCTGGGCCGTGAACTGCTTCTCGAAGTCCTGCTTGTGCTCCTTGTTGTTGGTAAAGCGCACGTTGACGGTAATCGAGAGTTCCACCTGAGCCGAATAGCCTTCTGCCGAGACGGCCTTGTTGCGCTGCTCGTAGCGGACAATCTCACCTTCGAGTTTGAGGTCGCCGTTACGCTTCACCTGTGTCAGTTTGGTGCTGTTGCGGAACTGGTCCTTCAACTCATTGTTGAAGATGGCACCCATCGGTGCCCAGACATAACTGCTTCGAACGGGGAATTCGTTGATCTGGATGGTCTTGATCTTCGTGTAGTCGATGCTGGCGCCATTGAACTTGTAACTGACAGAGCACGACGAGAGGCTGAGCAGGCAGAAGAAGGAGAGGAGGCACACCAGTCCGTACTGTTTCAGACGACGGTAGAGGGTGCGGTCGCTGATGCCCAGTTCTTGGGCTGCCTTCTTACGGTTGCCGTTGTTGCGGTCAAGGGCCTTTTCCAACATCTGCTTGCCGAGCACGTTCAGATTGAGGTTCTCAGGCTCTTTCTCGGGTTCCACATATTCCTCGGCCACCGCATCTTCGAGGGTAGGCGAGAGGGGTTGTATGGGGGTGATGGGGGCTAACTGCGTATCATGTATCGCATCGGCCGGGATGGTCTTGACGTTTTGCACTTCTTCGATTTGTTTTTTGAGATTGCCCATTTCGCGGCGCATGTCATTGACATTGCTACGCAGTTCGAACAGGATCTTATAAAGGATCTCGCGCTCGTTCTCAAACGAATGGTCACCGTTTTCGTGAGGGATGGTGGCCAGTTGGGTGGTGTTCTGATCCTGCGGAATGAATTTCGCGAGGATCTCAGGGGTGATGGTGCGCTCCTTGCTGAAGATGGAGATCTGCTCAGTGACGCTTTTGAGTTGGCGTATATTGCCCGGCCACTTGTAACGCATGAGCATCTGCTTGGCTTCTTCGGTCAGCGTCACGCGGTCCATCTTGTATTTTTCCGACATCTCCATGGCGAAGAGACGGAACAGCAGCACCACATCCTCGCCTCTGTCGCGTAGGGCCGGCATCTGGATGTTCACACGGTTCAGACGGTAATAGAGGTCGCCACGGAAACGGCCCTCGCTGATGGCCTTCTCGATATTGACATTAGTGGCGGCCACAATGCGTACATCGGTCTTGCGTACTTCGGTGGCACCCACGGGGATGTATTCGCCGTTTTCCAACACACGCAGCAATCGGGCCTGGGTGGCCATAGGCAGTTCGCCCACCTCGTCGAGGAAGAGGGTGCCTTTATTGGCTACGCCGAAGTAACCTGGGGAGTCGTTGATGGCACCAGTAAACGAGCCTTTCACGTGACCGAAGAGTTCGCTGTCGATGGTGCCCTCTGGGATGGCGCCGCAGTTGATGGCGAAGTATTTCTCGCGTCGACGGGGTGAGTTGTCGTGGATCAGCCTTGGCAGGATGTCCTTACCCACACCGCTCTCGCCGATGATGAGCACACTGATGTCGATCGGCGCAACTTTCAGTGCGTCGTCGAGTGCGCTGTTCAGGGCTTCGCAGTTGCCTACGATGTTATAGCGCTGTTTGATGCTTTGTAGTTCGGATGTCTTCATTCATTCTCTGTTTTGTCGTCCTGAGGGGCCTTGTCCTCGCGCTTGAACTGGTCCTTAGCCTTCACGGCAAAGCGTGCCTTGTCGCCGTCCTCGCGCTTCTCGTGGTAGAGTTTCGGCAGGGGATTGGCCAAGGGCTCATCGTAATGGATGCGGTTGCGGAAGATGTCGATGGCGGCATAGATGGCGTGACGCAGCGAGGCGGGGTCGGCCATGCCTTTACCGGCCAGGTCGAAACAAGGGTCATGGGCAGGGGTGGTGATGACGAAGGGGAATCCCGTCTTCATTTTCACACCAAACTCCGTAGCCAGTGTCTTGAAGGGCACGTTGCCCTGATCATCGTACATGGCCAGAATGCCATCGAAGTCATGATGCAGACCGTTGCCGAAGAACGCATCGGCAGTAAACGGTCCGTATGCCTGAATACCGGCTTCCTCAACGGTCTTGATGGCGGGGCTGATGATATTCTCCTCTTCGGCTCCTAACTGCGGGTTGAGGGCGAGCACGGCCAAGCGGGGGTTGTTGATGCGGAAGTCGCGCTTTAAGGAAGTGTGCAGCAGCCGGCACTTTTCCACCAGTTTCTCGGAGGTGATGTTGGCAGCAACATCCTTGATGGGCAAGTGGTTGGTGGCCAAGGCGATGCGGATGTCATCGGTAAACATGATGAGCAGCGACTTGTCGTCGAGGTCGGGCGTGCGGCTGGACACCACAGGTGCCTGGACGAGTACGTCGTAGAGACCGTTCTTCAGGTCTTCCTTGGCGCGTTGCATGGCCTTACGGCCTGCCTCGGCCGACTCTGGGGTGGGGGTGCCGAACTCTACCTTGACCTCCTCGTCGAAGGCAGCCAGCATATTGAGCCTGTCGGGATGGGCTTCCTCCGCCTTGGAGATGATGCTGAAGGGCGTCTCCAGTTGTAAGGCATTGCGGTGGAAGGTGGCAATCTTAGGACTGCCGTAGATAATAGGTGTACACATCTCGAGCATCCCTGCATCCTCGAATGCTTTGAGGATGATTTCATAGCCGATGCCGTTTGTGTCTCCGTGCGTGATGGCCACGCGTATCTTTTTATTGTCCATATATTCTTATTGATGATTCTTTTTTGCTGTTGAAAGGAGTCCGCAGGCGGCGAAGATATCCTGTCCGCGACTGGCACGGATAGTGGTAAATACGCCGTGTGCCGTGAGATAGTCGCGCAATGACTCCATGCGCTTCTCATCGCTGGCGGGCAGATCCACACCAGGTATCTCATGGAAACGGATGAGGTTGACTCTGCATTCCAGTCCTTGTAGCAGCCTGATGATTTCGCGGGCGTGCGTCATGCCGTCGTTGAGTCCGCCAAAGCAGATATATTCAAATGAACAGCGACGCTGGTGGGTGAAATCGTACTGGCGCAGCAGGTCGACGGTCTCGGTGATGCTCATCTGTCGCTCTGCCGGCATCAGCATCCGACGCTGTTCGGGCAGGGGAGAGTGCATCGAGATGGCGACATGACACTCACTCTCGTCGAGGAAACGCTTGAGTTTACTTTTGACGCCGACACTGCTCACGGTGATGCGCTTGGGGCTCC
>Ga0310690_10000644_pt1 | contig 71365 bp, 49 predicted proteins | sample AusTroGonzalo_MG_2_FD_207661 | JGI IMG/M metagenome (GOLD analysis project Ga0310690, IMG submission 207661) | Bovine rumen microbial communities from tropical cattle in Woodstock, Queensland, Australia - Gonzalo_04 (v2) (version 2) | ecosystem: Host-associated > Mammals > Digestive system >...
TTGCGCGTCCCGCCGGGGAAGGCGGGGTGAACGCGCGCCGGTCCTGTCGCCGCGAGGCGGGGACGGGTTTCTCGCTCAAGTTAAGAGTGAAAAGTGGAAAGTTAAGAGTCGGGTACGACAGGGACTGCTTGGCAGTCTTTCCTCACCTGAAGAGCCATGAGTCCGAAAGAGACAAGTGGCGGCTATGACGCCGGGGCGCACCTCTTCCCATTCCGAACAGAGAAGTTAAGCCCGGCAGTGCCGATGATACTGCATCACCGTGTGGGAAAGTAGGTCGCCGCCCACCCATACGAGAAAGCCCTCCGCGAAAGCGAGAGGGCTTTCTTAGTTAATAGTTAAGAGATAAGAGATAAAAGTTCAATTATCACCTCAACTTTTATCTTTTATCTCTTATCTTTTATCTCTAATCAAAAAACTCTTCCTTGAAATTTACGAAGTATAATTGCTCCTGAGCTCTGGTGATCGCCGTATAAAGCCAGCGTAAATCCTCCTTCTCCAATGCATCCTTCAAATTCAACGACGAATCCACAAACACTTGCTTCCATTGCCCGCCCTGCGTCTTGTGACAAGTCAAGGCATAGGCAAACTTGACTTGCAAGGCGTTGAACCAAGGATTCCGCTTCATCATCTTGTAACGCTCCCTGCGATTCGGAATGTCCATGTATTCCTCCTCAATTGCTTCACGCAACCGTTTCTGATCCTCCTCCGATAACGATGCACTGTTGCTGTTCAAGGTGTCTAAAATGATCTTTACATCCAAATTCGGAGCATCGGGATAGTCGGGAAAACTTAACTGCACATCTGCAAAACGGAAGCCGTAAAGATCCTCGTAATTCGAGATCTTTTGTATCTCAGCCATGTCACCGTTGGCAATGAAACTGATCTGTTGATTGCCGTCAGCCCAAAAATAATTGTTCTTCACAATCATCAGCTTGTCACCAGTGGCAATCTCTCCCTCAATGTTCAAGATCCTACTGCGAATGGCTTGGTTGAAGAGATTCGCCCTTTTATTCGACTTGCACACGATGACTGAATCGTTGCTGTGATCGGCATCAAAGGCACGATAAAGCATTTCTTCGAACGTCTCTGGATCGATACGATGGGTGTCGCTAAAATGGATGTCAAATAGGGGTAACTCGTATGCCATCTGGTCTTCCAACAATAGCTCCCGCAGATGGGTGGCGTTGCTTAAAATTCCGGATTGCAATGCCTGACGCTTGACTTCGGTAAGCTCAAAGGTGGCGATGGTCAACGGGAATTGGCTTTGTAGGTAATCAATGTCAAGTGCGGGACTCTCGTCATTGCCTACAGGCGGCAATTGTGCCGTGTCGCCAATCAGCAACAATCGGCAACGCTCGCCACTGAAGATGTAAGCCAACAGGTCGTCGAGCAGGCTTTTGGTGCCAAACTCCCGATCTTCGCCAATCATAGATGCTTCATCAACGATGAAAAGGGTGTCCTTATGCTTGTTCTGCGCCCTTGCCATCCTCAAGCTGCCGTCAGGAAACGCCTGTACTTGGTAAATCTTCTTGTGGATGGTGGATGCGTATTGTTTGGTATAGCCACCCAACACTTTGGCTGCGCGTCCCGTTGGAGCCATCAGCACATAGTCCATGCCGATCTCAGGCAGGGTCTTAACCAAGGCAGTCACCAAAGTGGTCTTGCCCGTACCGGCGTAGCCACGCAAGATATAGGAGGGATTGGGCTTCAGGGAGAGCAGGAAGGCTGACAGATGCCTTAATACCGTGGCCTGGCCTTCGGTAGGGGTCAAGCCAAAGGAATCCAGTAAAAGCCCGTATAAAGCCTCCCTCTTCATGATTTAGAAGGGATAGCCGATGTTAAATGTCCAGTGCAACTCGTCCAAATCCAATGTGCCATCCGATTTCCAGTGCTTACCATTGGCATCAGGATAAGGGTATCTGACTGGCATGGCCAGGTCGAGACGCAGGATGACCATTTTGAAGTCCAATCGGACACCCAAACCGGCATCAACGGCAATTTGATCATAGAAGGTGTTGAAATTGAATTCACCGTTGGGTAATAATTCATTGGCATGGTAATTCCAAACATTGCCGGCATCCATGAACAAGGCGCCATTCACCATGCTATAGATAGGGAAGCGTAGTTCAGCGTTACATTCCAATTGGATGTCGCCAATACGCTCGATGTTTGATCCTTCTTCAGGGACATAGGCGCCCGGACCTAGTTTGCGGTAGTTCCAACCACGCATCCCGATTGACCCGCCGGAGTAGAAACTGCGCTCAAACGGCATGTCGTATGAATTGCCGTAGGGAAGTCCTAATCCTACCAACTCCCTGAAAACGAACCAGGTCTTTTCACCTAACTTCAGGTATTGCCTGAAATCCACGTCGCCACGTAGGAATTGGGCATATCGTATGCCAAACAGTTCATGGTGGTCGTCCTTGTCGTTAATCAAGGGGGTGTTGTTGAGTAGCGATAGGAAGCCGCCACTCGATTCCAAGTTGGCCCTGAGGTAAATGTAATTTTTTGAAGTATTGATATTCTGTGTGTTGTAAATCAAGGAGTAACGGCCGCCGAATACAAAGTGGCTCGTATATTGGTCCTTGATGCGTTGGTTGCTTTCCTGGTCGAGTAAGGCCTGAAATTCAGGTATGGGATTGACCTTGACGTAGTTGAGGTAGATCGGTGTTAGGATGAATTGCAACCTGCTGTTGGATTTCCAGTCGTAACCGAAAGTGGCCATGGTGATGTATCGTGAATAGGCATACCTCACTTGCACGCTCCCTCCTAAGGAGAGTGACGTTCTTGGCTGATAATCCAAAGCGAAGGTTTTCAAAGGGATGGGACTGAGGAATTTAGGGAAGTACAAGGTTGAGTTGACGATCAATTCCCTGGTGTTGAACATCTGTCCCTCATCGTTGATGTCGCCCAAGTCAATGACTTCCTGAGCCTCAAAACCACCTTTTACACTAAGGGTAAGCATTTCCGCACCCTTAAAAATGTTACGGTTGGTATAGGTAACGCTTCCGCTGATGCCCAAGTCGCCTCCTGAGTTGGTGCCTTCCGTTTGGAACTTGATGGAGTGGGTGTTGGCACGCCTTAGCAAGATGTTGCAATTCAGTAGGTTGGCTGTGTCGCAGTGGACACTGTCGAATTCGATGCTTGAATTGGCAAAAGCCTTTAGGTTGGACAGTCCGCTATAAGTTAATGACACTTGCCGTTGTCGGTAAGGCCTGCCTTGCTGAATTTGAATGACTTGAGAAAAGGTGTTCGCCCTCACGCAAGGTTTCTCGTGATAATAGACATCCACCTTGTTGGGCAGATGCCTGAAACCGGTTGAGAAAACGGCAGTTGCCGAATCGGTGGGCGGTTTGTTGGCCAACGATGGCATGTAGTTGGGATAGATGCTGATCTTATTGATCAGATACACCTTGTGTGGATGTGAAGCCCCTGTATTGCGATCCTTGACGTTGTCGATCTTCATGGTCACTTCCAAGGTGTGGTTGTTGAAGCTGCTGTCAATCTCGAATGTGATATAGTCACGTGTGAAGTAGTAATAGCCCATGTTGCGGAGGAAATCCGTAATCTTCACCCGCTGCTCATCAAGGGTGTAGGCATTGTAAACCTCACCTTCCTTGGCGGGAAGCCAATTGCGACTATTCAGCCGTGTCACGATTTGCCTGATGGCCGTGTCCTGAATCTGGTAGTCGATTTTGCTGATCCGATAGGGGGTTGAGGGTTTGATAATGTATGACGCCCTGGCTTTATACCCCTTGAAAGTGACTTCGTTGGTGACTTTTGAGTTGAAATAGCCCCGGTTATCGAGATAGTCTTCGATTTGTCGGGCAGAGCTGTAGGCGGTTAAATCATCGTAATATTCAGGTTCCCTTGCCAGATGCTCGTTGACCCAATGCCAAAAGCCTTTCTCATAGTCCTCAGTGACATAATAAAGCCATGTGGTGAACTTGTTTGGGAACCTCACCTTGTGAGTGCCTTGGATGATGTAGCTGGAGACATCCGATTTGGTAAACTCCACCTGGTCTTCTCCCTCGATCTTAACACTGTTTTTGTGCAGAAAATGCTGTCCTTCCGGGACAAACCGTCCCACCGAGCAAGAAGCTAACAGCATGAGCGCAAGGCTGAATAAGATGATAGGTAAAGTTCTTCTCATACGACTTCGGCTACAATGAAATTGGATCCTCCTACAAAGACGACATCGTCGAAATGGGCATCGTTCAATGCGGAAAGATATGCGTCTCTTACTGAGTTATATACGTTTCCCCTGAGGCCGAGGTCGAAGGCTTTTTGGGCCAGTATCTTAGCATCGAGACCTCTGGGGATGTCGGCTTTGCAGAAATAGTACTCGCAGCTGTGGGGAAGAAGCTGGAGCACATGGTCAATGTCCTTGTCGTTGACCATGCCGATGACGAAATGCAGCTTGTTGTAGGTCATTTCGGCCAGTTGGCTGACGACTTCGCGGATGCCATCCACGTTGTGTCCGGTGTCGGCAATGGTCAGCGGATCGTGGTTGAGAATCTGCCAACGACCCATCAGGTGGGTGTTTCGGATGACATTGGCAATGCCGTCACGGATGTCGTCGTCGCTGAGGTCGAACTTGGTTTTGAGCAGGTCGGCGGCGCAGATCACAGTGGTCAGGTTTTTCTTTTGGTAGTTGCCCATCAACGGGATTTCGCAGGCCTCCAGATACAGCTCGTTGTTTTTCCAGATGTCGTATTCCTGCTGGGTCATTGACTCAATATGGATCTTGTCGCAGTCGAAGATTTGGTCGGCGAAATAGATGGGACTATGGCACTCCTTGGCCTTGTCCTCAAACACCTGATGGGTTTCGAGTTGAGTCTCGCCGATGACCACAGGAACTCCCTCCTTGATGATGCCGGCCTTCTCGCCAGCGATCTTCTCTAAGGTATCGCCCAAAAACTGAACATGATCAAGCCCGATATTGGTGATGATGCTCAATTCAGGCGTGATGAGGTTGGTCGAGTCGAGCCGTCCGCCCATGCCTACTTCCACGATGGCAATGTCAACCTTTTCGTTTGAGAAATAGTCGAACGCCATGCCTACCGTCATCTCAAAGAATGAAAGCTCCATCTTTTCGAATTGTTCCTTGTGTTGCTCAATGAAGTCAACGACACGCTCTTCAGGGATCATCTCACCGTTGATGCGGATACGCTCCCTGAAATCGCGGAGGTGGGGCGAGGTGTAGAGACCTGTTTTGTAGCCTGCTTCCTGGAAGATGGAAGCCAGCATGTGAGATGTTGATCCTTTGCCGTTGGTGCCCGCTACGTGAACCGACTTGAAGTTGTGGTGGGGGTTGCCTAAAAGCCCAAGCAGGGCTATGGTGTTGTCCAAACCGGTTTTATAGGCAGCGCCACCGATGCGTTGGTACATCGGGAGCTTGTTGAACATCCAATCGAGAGTCTCAGAATAATTCATTTTATTATTGGTTTTGAACGAAGGTATAGGTGATCGTTCCTTTTTGTTCTTCAGGTGCGGTGGGGTCGGCGACGAACTTGGACCGACGGGCGGCATCCAGTGCCATGTTGCGCATTTCGCTATTGGTGATGTCGGTGCCTTTAGCGATGCCGGTTCTGACCACATTGCCGTTTTGGTCAACCCAGATTTCCACCACGATATGGCCTTCTTCGGGGAAGTCCTTCGACGGGCGTTGGAGGGTTTTGGCACCTCGGCCTCCCAAATCGTAGCCTGGGCCGCTGCCTTGTCCGCCTTGACCTTCGTATTTGTTGATGCCCGCCAATCCGTTGGGACTGCCTTGGTCCCCAGGTTGTCCCGTGTTGCCTTGTGATCCGCCCTCTTGCGAATTGTTGCTGCCCTTAAAAAGGGCTTTGGGATTTACTACGGGTTGGGGTGATTCCTCGGGTTCCTTAGGTGTCTCTTTGGGCTTTACCTGTGAGTCCTCCTTGTTTTCTTTTTTCTTCTCAGTCTTGATCGAAGGAGTGTCGTCAGTGTCTTGGGTCACGATGTCGTCTTTGCTTTTGACGGTCTCGTTCTGTTGGGGCTTGGGTGGAGCAGTCTGCTGGGGGATGGCTGACTTGTCGGGTTGAACCTCACCCATGCCTTGGCTGTACATGCCAAGATCAACTTCAACACCTTCCTCGCCGGGGAGCGGCAAGGGGGTGCGGAAAGCCGATAGCAGGATAAAGGCCAGCAATACCAATCCATGAACCAGCAGGGTTCCTGTTAAAGCCGCGATTCTATCTTTTTTGGTCTTGTTCATTTCTTGGGTGAAGTGGCTAAGATAACCTTATGGTTTTGTGCTGTGGCGTTGTTGATCTCGTTGACGGCGTCAATCACGTTGACGACGTACTGCACGGGCACCGACTTGTCGGAACGAAGCACGATGGTGGCATCGCTTTCTCCAGCGACCTTTGCGCCGATGCTGCTCGAAAGATCCTCATCGGTGACGGGAGTCTCGTCAACGTAATACTGGAAGAGGTCGTTGATATACACGGTGACCGTTTGCTTGGCCATGGTCTTGCTGCTGCTTGATGGCAGCAGCAACTTGATGGCGTTGGGAGCCACCAGGGTCGAAGTCAGCATAAAGAAGATCAACAGCAGGAACACCAGGTCCGACATGGAAGAGGTGTTGAAGCTGACGCCGATCTTGTTTCTTGTCTTGATTGCCATGATGCTAAGGTTTTATGCAGGCTCGTTGAGAACATCCATGAATTCGGTGGTCTTGGCCTCCAAAAGGTTGACCACGTCTTGTATCTTGGCTACGATGATGGTGTAGAACACATAGGCGATGATGCCGACGATCAAACCGCCTACGGTGGTGACCATGGCTTCGTAGATGCCTGATGAGAGCAATTCAATGTCAATGTTGTTACCGGCCATCGACATGTTGTAAAAGGCGCGGATCATGCCGACCACGGTGCCGAGGAAACCGATCATCGGTGAGGCACTGGCGATCATGGAGAGCAGGGTGACGCCTTTTTCCAACTTGCTGACTTCGAGGTTGCCTACGTTCTCGATGGTGGTGTTGATGTCGCTCAATGGACGGCCGAGGCGTGTGAGTCCCTTCTCGATCATCCTTGCGATGGGAGTGTCGCTACCGTTGCAGAGGGCCTTGGCACTGTCGATCTTGCCGTCTTTCATGTATTCACGGATGCGTTCCATGAAGTTCTTGTCGGTCTTGGTGGCGCGTTTCACCACAATCAAGCGTTCAATGAAAATGTAAACGGCGATCAGGGAAAGGACGGCCAATACAATCATGATCCAGCCGCCTTTCATGGCAAGGTCCAGGACGGAGAGTTTGATTTCTGTTGCTTCCATTATTAGTAGTTTTAATTATTCAATGTTGGGTTCTTGGTTTGAAGAACTTACAAAGATACTATAATAACAAAAATAATACCTAAAAATTGTGTATTTTTTTGTTATGGTCTCCAAATTTTTCCGCTGCAACTGTCAGTAGGTGCTCCGGTGACGGAACAAAGCACGTTGGTGCGCCTTTCAAGTCGGAGAAGTCCAAGGAGTGCAAAGATGAGGGCTTCTTTGTAGTCAATGGTTTGTGTATCAGGAATAACGACCTGGTGTTTGTTATGTTGCTGGATGCGATTGACAAGGAATTGGTTGCGAGTACCACCTCCTGTAATCAGCATTTTGCCTTTTGGGAGATGTTCGGTTGATTGTCCGATTTGCCATGCGATATGTTCCACGAAGGTGGCCATGGATTCGGGAGTGTCGTACGCCTCAAGGGCTTGCTTTTGATAGGATTCAAAGAACTCCCTTCCCAACGATTTTGGTGGCTGTTGACGATAGAAACCGTTGTCATTGAGTAAGTTAAGCAGTTTTTCATTGACTTGGCCTTGTTGGGCGATGAGTCCGTCTTTGTCGTAGGCGAGGCCTTCGCGCTGGGCCAGCCAGTTGAGGGCTTGGTTGGCGATGCAGATGTCGTAGGCGATGCGGCACCCATTGAGTTCATAGGATAAATTTGCGATGCCGCCGATGTTGAGGCAGATGTCATAATCGGCAAAAAGCAGCCTGTCGCCAATGGGCACCAGAGGCGCACCTTGGCCGCCTTTCAAGACGTCCTCGGTGCGGAAGTCGTTTACCACAAGCAGCCCGCAGGCATTAGCCAAAGCCTGTCCGTCACCGATCTGCAAAGTATAGCGTTGCTCAGGCTTATGAAAGATGGTGTGTCCGTGTGATGCCACGAAATCAGGCTTCACTTTGTATCGCTTGATGAATTCCGCTACGCGTTGTCCCAGATAAGCACCATATTCCTTGTCGAGCGGACCGAGGTCTTCGGGCTTGGACAGGAAGGCGTTGGCGAGACGTTGTTGCCAAAGCTCGGGATAGGGAAGGGTCTCGGCTTTAAGAATGTCATAGGTGTAATGACCTTCGTCGCTGGTGAATTGCACCAAGGCGAGGTCGATGCCGTCGAGCGAGCTGCCCGACATGAGGCCTATGGCAAGTGAGGTTTTCATTGGATCAAAGGCAGGACTTTCTCGAGCTGGATGCCTCTTGAGCCTTTGACGAGGATGGTTTTGCCCTCAACGGGATGCTGCTCCAGATAAGCCACGAGATCTTCAACCTTGGCGAAGGTGGGGTAGTCGGGATTGCTGTTGTATTGTGTGAAGCAAGGACCTACCAGAAAAGCCTGCTTGAATCCTGATGTCTTGAGCAAGTTGAGGATGGCTTTATGTTCCTGTTCAGAAGCGTCGCCCAACTCTCGCATGTCGCCAAGGATCAAGAGGGCGTTGTCGCCGCAGATGCTCCTGAAGTTGTTGACGGAGGCGCTCATGCTGGTGGGGTTGGCGTTGTAGGCATCCATGATGATGTGGTTCTTGCCGTCGATGACTTGTGAGCGGCTGTTGGTGGGCTGATAGCTCTCCAATGCTTCTTTGATGTCGTTGGCAGGCACACCGAAATGCTGGCCCACGGCAATGGCGGCGGCCACGTTCTCGAAGTTGTAACTACCCACGAGGTGTGTATGGATTACCATGCCTTCCCACTTGACGGAAAGGTATGGATCACAGGACTCAGGCTTCACAAGGTATTCGGCGTTGGCGGTGCCATAGGTGTGTCGGCTCAGATACTTTGAGAGATCCATGAGCAAGGCGTTGTCGGCGTTGACGAAAGCGGTCTTGCCATTGGCTTTGAGGTTATCGTAAAGTTCGTTTTTGGTTTTGATCACGCCTTCGAAGCTGCCGAAGCCTTCCAAATGGGCTTTGCCGATATTGGTGATGATGCCGTAGTCGGGGCAAGCGATGTCGGCCAAGGTCTTGATCTCACCAGGATGATTGGCACCCATCTCCACCACGGCCATCTGGGTCTCGGGTGTGATGCGAAGCAGGGTGAGGGGAACGCCAAGGTGGTTGTTGAAGTTGCCCTGGGTAAAGATGAGCTTGTATTTCTTGCTTAACACGGCCGAAACCAGTTCCTTGGTGGTGGTCTTGCCGTTGGTGCCGGTGATGGACAGCACCTTCAGGTCTTTCATGGCCTTTCTGTGCTGCAAGGCAAGAGCCTGCATGGCCTTCAGCGAGTCTTCAACTTTAACGATCCTGGGATGGTCGGGCACCGATTGTCGGTCGGCGACCACAAGGCTGGCAACGCCTTTTTCGGCTACTTCGAGGGCGAAATCATTGCCGTCGAAGTGCTCTCCCTTAAGGGCAAAAAACACCGCAGCAGGCTCGATGTGCCTGCTGTCGGTGCTGATTTGATATGCTTTACAATAAGATTCGTAGATGTCCATGGCTTACTTGGTGTATGAGCTGCCTACCTTGTTCATGGCGCAACGGAAACCGATGGAGGCCGATGACTGGTTCTGGTTGAGGTAGCGCCTGTTGCCCGGACTCAGGTAGTAGGGACCGTCGGCCCAGGAACCGCCCTTGTAAACGCGTGACTCGTCGCTGATCAACGTGGTGCCTGGACTGTCGTTGGTAGCGTAGTCGTACATGTCCTTGGTGAACGACTGCTGGTCTTCCTGAGTGTCGGTCCAGTTGTTTCTGATGTTCGACATGTAGTCGCCGTCGGCATAGTTTGAGTTGAAGGAGGTGCGGTAGTTCTGGCGCTTGGCAGCTTCCTCTTGTGGGATGGGCACCCGTTGGATGCGGCCGAGGGAGTCTTTCTGGGCGATGAAGCCGTCTTCGTCAAGCTTTTTCTGTGTGAACACGTTGCCACGGAAAGGACTGTAGTCCGACATGTCCTCAAAACTCAAAGGACGATATACGTCGGCGACCCATTCCGACACGTTGCCGGCCATGTTGTAGAGGCCAAGGTCGTTAGGCCAATATGAACCTACGGGTGCTGGCAGTGCGGCGGCATCGTTGAGGTTGCCGGCCACGCCCATGTAGTTGCCAGGGCCGAGCTTGAAGTTGGCCATGAAGCTGCCACGGTATTTCTTGTCGTCGGTGCGCAAGCCGTCGCCGTTCCACGGATAAACCTTGCGCTGGGCAATGAGTTCATTGTTGGTGTTGCCAATCAGTCCGACAGCGGCATATTCCCATTCGGCCTCAGTGGGCAGACGGTAGGAGGGAAGCAGGATGCCGTCCGACATGTTGACGTTGCGGATGCCTTCGCCGTTTTGCTTGCTCAAGTCCTTCTTGCCATGCTTCACATTGCCAACATACTGTCCGGCAAGGTATGCATCGGTGTTGAAGTTCTCTTCGTCCTGCTGGTTGGGATCCCAGTCGAGCACGCCGGCCTTGATGAGCATCAACTCATTCACGCGGTCGGTGCGCCAAGTACAATAGTCGTTGGCTTGGACCCAACTGACACCTACCACGGGATAGTCGTTATAGGAAGGATGCCTGAAATAGACCTCGATCATAGGCTCGTTGTACGACAACCTGCCGCGCCAAACCAAAGTGTCGGGCATGGCGTTGCGAACCACCATGGGATAGTTTTGGCCATACACACGGCTCAACCAATACACATATTCGCGATAATCCACATTGCTGACCTCTGTTCGATCCATGAGGAACGAAGGAACGGTGACCTTGCGGGGCATGTTGTCCCAGCTGTAGGTCAAATTGTCGGTGGTGCCACCCATGACAAAAGTGCCTCCTTCAATGGCGACAAGGCCTGGACCGATTTCCTGCTCATTGATGCTGCTTACTTCAAAACCGCCGTTGTTAGGATTGTTGTAGGCCCAACCAGTGGTTCTGGAGGCTTGCTTTGGATGGCACGAGGTGAATAAAATACCTGTCAAAAGGCAGAGTACCAATGTCTTAAAACCTGATTTGATCATCATTGCAAAAATTTTCGTGCTTTAAAAACTATCTATTGCCGCTTTTATTGTGTGCAAAAGTACATTTTTTTTCGCTTTCGTAAGAAAAGCACACCTAAAAATAATAAAAAAGCCGTATTTTCGTTCCCTCAAAAAAAGACTTGATACTCTATGATAAAAAATATATCCCTTCTGTTTTTGTTGTTTATGGGAAGCATGTTGTGGGCACAGACCGCTCCAAAGACGGGGTATGCTCACAATTCGGTGCTATCCGGCGGACGCTGGTACAAGGTGGGTATGGCTGAAACGGGCATCTACAAGCTGTCCTATGAGGATCTTTCCTCATTGGGTATGGACATGAATCAAATCAATCCCAAAAATCTTCGCATCTATCATAATGGCGGCGGCCTCTTGAACGAGATCAACGCTCAGCCCCGATTCGACGACTTGGTGGAAATCCCTATCGTTGTCGTGGGTGAGTCGGACGGAAAGTTTGACCGCGATGACTATGTGCTGTTTTTTGCTCGCGGTCCGATGACTTGGCGTTTCGACGCACGCCAAAAAGCTTTCGTACATTGCCCCAATGCCTATGACGACTACTCCTACGCCTTTGTCACGGCTGATCTTGGTTCGGGAAAACGTCTGACGACAGAAAACCAATCGCTGGGATCAGGGAAGGTTGTTAGCGAATTTATTGATCATCAGGTATATGACAAGGATAAATACAATATCATCAACGGAGGCAGGACCTATTATGGCGATATCATCGATGGCAACGGTTCGGTAACGGCCAATTTCAACTTCAAGAATGTGAAGACCGATCGTCCCTGCACTGTCATCATCGCCATGGCAGGTAGGAATTTCAAGACGGCAAGCTTCCAGTTGAAGGTCAACGATGCCCTACTTAAAAGCTATACGATACCAGTGACTTCCAGTGGCTCTGACAAGACATTTGCGCACGAGGTGTTTGGATTGGAAACAGCAACTGTCAAGTCCGATGATGTCAAAGTGACCATCAATCATACAGGAGTTTCAGGATCCACTTCGTTGGGCTATGTTGACTATATCGAAGTCAACGCTTGGCGTTCGTTGGTTTATACAGGTCCCGAGATGATGTTTCGCAACCCCGAAGCTTCCGATGGGACGGCTAATTATACCTATCAGCTTTCGGGTGCAAATGGTTCGCTACAGGTGTGGGACGTGACGGATTCCATCCAACCTGTGAAAACCAACGGGAAAATCGATGGCAACACCTATAGTTTTAGTGTGAAGGGTAACGGAAAGAACGAGTTCATCGCTTTCGACGGCTCGTCCTATCACACTCCCGCCATCATTGGGGCGGTGGCTAACCAAGACCTTCATGGCGACCGCAATTATGACTATCTCATGGTGGTATATCCTGAGTTCCTGTCACAAGCCGAACGCCTGAAAGCCATTCATGCCGAATATGATCCCGACCTGAGGATCAAGGTTGTGACGACGGAGGAGATTTACAATGAATTTGCCTGTGGAGCTGTCGATGTTACGGCCATCCGCGACTATTGCAGGATGCTCTACAACGACACTGTCCCGTTACGTTATCTCCTGCTTTTCGGTGACGCCTCGTTCGATTTCAAGAATCGCCAAGAAATCGCCACCTTTGTGCCAACCTACGAGGCTCGTCAAGCCGCCGATATCCATTCCAGCATTGCCACTGACGACTATTTCAGCTTCATGGATGAAAACGAAGGTTCGCTTTCGGGTTCCAAACCTGACATTGGTGTCGGACGTTTCCCTGTGTCTTCCCTTGAGCAAGCCACCCAAATGGTTGATAAAGTGAAGTTGTTCCTTGAGAAAAACGAAAACACCATGCAGCCTTGGCGCAATACCATCACTTTCATGTGCGACGATGCCCAAGGCAATGAGTTCTTCACACATTCTGAAGGCTATGCTTCCCAAATCAAACGGACGGGCGGCGATCGCCTGGTGGTTGACAAGATCTACCTTGATGCCTTCAAACAGGAAGATACGCCCAACGGCCAACTGGCACCTGAGGTCAACAAGGCGGTGAACAACCGAATGGATAAAGGAACCTTGATCTTGAACTATGTAGGCCATGGTGGTGAGGTGCAACTTGCCGAGGAACGTATCCTTCAACGGAAAGATGTCAATTCATGGCGCAATGGCCCAAAATACCCACTGATGATCACCGGCACCTGTGAGTTTAGCCGTTATGACGACCACACCAGGACTTCCTTGGGGGAATATGCCTTCTTGAATCAATACGGTGGCATGATTGCCATGTTTACTACGGCAAGGGTGACTTATGGTCCTCAGAACCAACAGTTTATATCTGCGGTGTATGATCATCTCTTTGAGATGGTGGATGGCGAGCGCATCCGTTTGGGTGACGTTTTCAGGATGGCCAAGTACAGGGGAAAGGAATTTGAGAGAAACTATGTTTTCTTTGGCGACCCTGCGTTGAGGCTTCCCCTGCCGAAATGGACCGTTGAAACTACCAGTATCGATGACACGATCAGGGCACTACAACCCTGCACCATCAAAGGTGAGGTAAGGAATAGCCAAGGGGTGGTTGACACTACGTTTAACGGTATGGTGTATGTTTGCGTTTACGACAAGGAGAGCGATTGTTTCACCCAGGGCGACCATGGAACCAGTCCGCAATCGTTCAAGTTGCGCCAAAGTATATTGTATAATGGCAAAACCAACGTGCTAAACGGCCGTTTCACAGTTGATTTCATCGTGCCTCGCGACATTGCCTATCCTTTCGGTAACGGTATGGTGAGCTACTATGCCACCGATTATGTGAATGAGGCCTCGGGATTGTATGACGACTTCGTCATCGGAGGTTATTACTATGATGCGGAGCAAGACGAGAACCCGCCTATGGTGGAATTGTATATCGATGATGAGAAATTTGTCAGCGGTGGCGTTACCGGCGACAGTCCAACGTTGATTGCCTATTTGGAGGATGAAAGCGGTATCAACACCACGGGTGCAGGCATCGGCCATGACATTGTGGCTACGCTTTATGGCCCAACCAGCGAATCGTATAACCTGAATGACTTGTTTGTCGCCGATATTGGCTACCAAGGCAGGGGAACGATTCATTTCAGGATGCAGAACTTGGAGGAAGGGGAGTATTCCTTGACCCTCAAGGTGTGGGATATTTACAACAACTCGAGCACAACCAGCATCAATTTCAGGGTGGCCGGCAGCGAGTTGATGGTTCTTGAGGATCCTCTCTGTGCACCAAATCCTTTTAAGGAGGAGACTTACATCAGCTTTGGCCATAACCAGATCGGTAACAACATCGATGTCCAGATCACCATCTTCGATATGATGGGACGTCTTGTCGCCATACTCAACGAACGCATTGCAGGCACGTCAGCCAGGACCAATCCAATCCGTTGGGACGGTTGCACCGGCAATGGCCGTCGGTTGCCAGCCGGTATTTATGTGTGTTGCATAGCGGCTACCAACGACCAGCAGGAAACGGCGACCATCACCACAAAATGCGTCATAACCCATTAAAGTTGAACTATGAGAACGAAGAACCCAATATGGATTCTGGCAAGCTTGATCTTGGCTTGGATTACTCCTGTCCAAGCCCAATGGCAAACCAATGAATCCGTTTTGAACCAACATACCTGGTATAAAATAGGTGTCACCGAAGATGGTGTCTATGCCATCGATTATGCCACCTTTCGATCCATGGGGATTGATGTGGAAAGCCTGAATCCAAATCGGATCCGGATTTTTGGCAATGCTCCGGGAATGTTGCCCGAAGAGAATTCCAAGGGCCGTTTCGACGATCTGACGGAAATACCTATCGAAGTGACCGGCGAGGATGACGGGCAATTCAATGAAGCCGATCAAGTCCGTTTCTATGGCAATGGCCCGGTTCAGATGTCCTTGTCGCAAATGAATATGCAGCCGTATTATTCCTATACTCGCAATTCATATACGGATACCATCTTTTATTTCATGTGTGTTGATAGCGATGTGGATGGGCTTCGGATTCAAGACAATCGGAAGTTGCTGCCTGATCAGGTTGCTTCAAGAGACACCCCGATCAAAACTTACCTTGATTATTTGTATCATGAAAGTGAGGAGCTGTCGCCATATGCCTCGGGCAGAATCTGGTATGGCGATCGTATCACCACAAATGAAGGCAGCAAGGAGTTCGTTTTTAAATTACCCGGCCTTGACAGCTCGAAGTTGATGCATGCTGAATCGAGAGTGTTGGGAAGATGTAACTCGCCATTTCGGTATAGCATGAATGTCAATGCCACCAATATCATTAACAATTCAATAAAGAAGATCGGAAACCTTGAGTATGGCAAGGAGGATAATGTTACGAAACAATTCCGGACTACAGGAGACAGCCTTGCGGTTCGCTATGAGCTGGACTCCACGTCGGCCACTCCAGTGCTCTATATCGATCGTTTTGTGATCAACTTTTGGCGTGAATTGCGGTATCGAAGCCCAGAGATGGCTTTTAGGATCGTACCCTCACAATTGGTTGATTCAGTGTCGAGGATACAACTGACAGGTGTCGGTGCAGATGTGGAATGTTGGGATGTCACCGATCCGATAGTCCCTTGCAGGCAACCATTGGCATATGAATCGGGCAACGCCTCGTTTTGTATGGCCAAAGACTCGGAGCGGAGGTTCCATCTCTTTGAGCCGTCAGGCCTAAAACAGATAGCCTCTTCTCGTCGTATCCCCAATCAAAACCTTCATGCCATCACCGATGCTGAAATGCTGATCATCACGCCCCGAGTGTTTTGGAACCAATCGGAGGAACTGGCCGACTTCCATTTGGAGCAGGATTCCATGAAATGTGTGGTTGCCGATGTCCAGGAGATCTTCAATGAATTCGGCACGGGAGTGGGCGATCCCACTGCGATTCGCGACTTCATCCGAATGGTTTACCTGCGGAGCGAAGGCCATTTGAAATATGTGTTGCTCATGGGTAAAGGCTCCCATGACTACAGGGATATCAAAGGGATGCACAACAACTTTGTGCCTACCTATGAAATTGCAGAAAAAGCCCATCGTGAGGTGGAATCGATGTGTTCCGACGACTATTATGCCTTGATGGACTTGAACGAAGGAAAAGATTGTGTGGGGAAGGTCGATCTGGGCATGGGACGTATCCCGATCACTATCCCGGAACAGGGTGATGCAGTGGTCGCTAAGATCAAGCATTACGCTGACCTTGCCGCATGCCATGGCATTTGGAAAAACAACCATCTCTTTATGGCTGACAATGACAACAAGACCTATCCCGACCATGCCGACGACTTGGACTATATCCTTGATACGTCGTGGCGCGTGGCCATGACCAAGAAGCTGTATCTCGGCTCTTATCAAAAGATCGAGACCCCCTCGGGAGACCGTCTTCCGGAGGCTAATGCCGCCCTGATGGATTATTTCGACAAGGGCGTCAGCGTTATCAGCTATACCGGACATGGCGGTGTTACAAGCTTGAGCGCGGAGTGGGTACTTGGCGTTTCCGACATCCCTACACTCAACAACTTCGATCGGTTGCCGTTTATCCATACAGCCACCTGTGAGTTCAGCAAATTCGACGACCCCGGCATAGTCTCGGGAGGCGAGCTGATGCTGCTCAGGGCCCAGGGCGGAGCCATTGCCCTGTTAACAACCATGAGGCCGACAACGGCCCCTAACAACCTGTCGATGTCAAAGTCGCTGCATGACCATATGTATGAAAGGATTGACAATCGTCCCATGCGATTTGGCGACATTTACCGTGTGGCCAAGTCGGATCCGAAATACTACAAGAAAGACAATATCGTGTATATTCTTTACGGCGATCCAGCCTTGCGCTTCTCTTATCCGTCGCAGTTGATCCATACGGAGAAGGTGAACGGCGTGTCGGTCGCAGATGGAGGTACGGGTACGGTAAGCACTGAAAAGGGTACCATTGAAGGGTTTGTCGCAGGCGTTGATACTGAAATCGACACGGCTTTCAATGGGGTGGTTGATGTAATTGTGTATGATGTAAAATCGTATTATACAGGAAGTTATAAATCGAACGACCATACCTATTATTACCGTTATTCCTATTATCATGATATTATTTTCGAAGGCAAAGCTACGGTTGAGAATGGTAGGTTTGGCATAGATTTTCCTGTTCCCGCTGAGATTAGCCAGTCGTCGGGTGCTTGCCGCGTGAGCTACTATGCTTATGATTCCATAAGGAACGTGGATGCCAATGGCGTATTTGACCAGTTGATTGTCGAGTCGCCTGAAGTGGTTGACAACCAGGGTCCGGAGATTCATTTTTATTGGAACAGCCCCGACTTTGAAAACGGCGACACGGTTGTCCGCAGGGGAGTGCTTTACGCTGACCTTTTCGACGAGCATGGCATCTATCATTACAACGTGAGCATTGGCAGGGATATCGTCCTGAAAAGCAATCTGACCGATTATGACAATATGATCCTCAACGATTGGTATGAGCCAGCCTTGGATGATTGGCAACGTGGACGTATTGCCTTGCCCGTCAAGGATTTGGAGGACGGCAGCTATGAGTTTAGGCTGAAGGCTTGGGATACACAAAACAACTCGACGGAGGTGGAGATAAGCTTTGAGGTGCGCCAAGGTGCCATCCTGGCACAAGTTCGCAACTTCCCCAATCCGTTTACCACGGAGACATGGATCTCGTTCGACCATGGCGATATGACCGATCGGCTTTCGGTGGTCGTAGAGGTGTTTGACATGATGGGTCGGCAGGTGGATCGGATTGAAGAAACAACCCATGCCGAAATAGGTGTGGTGACCCCGATCCGTTGGGATGGAAGTCGGTTAAGCCCAGGCATTTATGTTTACCGTGTCACGGTGACAAATTCACAAGGAAAGACCAGTACCATGAGTCAACGGATGGTCAAACAATAAAAAAAAACTATGGGATATACTAATCCAAGGAGTTTATCGTTATTTTTGCATGTCATTATATGAAATAATTTAGAACGTATGAAAATCAAAGCATTTCTTTTAACGGCCATTATGGCTCTGGTGGGAATTCAGTCTTTCGGTCAAGTTCCTACCGGTCAAACCATGAATCCCAATGTGATTACAACGGCAGTGCCTTTTGTGTCCATCGCTCCTGATGCCCGTGGCGGTTCCATGGGTGATTGCGGCGTTGCTTCGGAGGCTGATGTTTACAGCATGCACTACAATCCGGCCAAATACACTTTCCTTGAAGAGGATATGAGTATCGGTTTGGGCTATAGCCCTTGGTTGCGCAATCTGGTTCCCGACATGAACCTGGCTTATCTGGCCTTTGCCACCAAGCTGACTCCCAAATCGGCATTGGCTGCCACTTTGCGTTACTTCAGCTGCGGTGAGATCACCTTTGTGGATAACAACAACCAGAACCCTATGACCTATAAGCCTTATGAAATGGCTTTTGATGCCACCTATTCGAGAATGTTGACCGAATACCTCTCTGGTGCCGTGGCTGGTAGATTCATCTTGTCGAATCTTGTCGGCAACTATACCGATGGCAGCACGGCCGGTTGGTCAGTGGCTGCCGACGTGGCAGTGTATTACAAGCGCCCGGTGGAATGGTTCAGTGATAAAGCAGCCGACTTCTCATGGGGTGTGAACATCAATAACATCGGCTCAAAATTGAGCTACAGCAATCAAAGCATCGAAAAGGATTTCATCCCGACGACCTTGCGCTTCGGAACAGGCCTGAAGGTTGAACTCGACGAATACAACACCTTGGGCTTCATGGTTGACGTTACCAAACTGTTGGTGCCTACTCCTCCGGTCTATTCAGGCGATACCATGTTTGGCATGGATCCCAATGTGCCTGTGGTAGTGGGTATGATTCAGTCGTTCTACGATGCTCCCGGTGTCTCGGTTGACAATTATGGCGTTAAAACGGATGTGGGCGCTTTCTATGAAGAGCTTTGCGAATATAACTATGGCCTTGGTGCTGAATATTGGTATAATAAGGTTTTTGCGCTCCGTGCCGGTTATTTCCATGAGGCTTCAATGAAGGGCAACCGTAAGTACATTACCTTGGGTGCCGCTTTGAAATACAGTTCACTTGGCCTTGATATCTCTTATTTGATCCCGGTCAATGGCAACAAGGTAGGAACCAATCCTTTGGAAAACACCTTGCGTTTCAATTTGACTTACGACATCATTTCGAAGAAATAACATAATCGTTATATGAAAAAAAATTGAGGCGGCCATTCGGCCGCCTCAATTCGTTTATGGATCAACGTGATCTTATCTGATCACGTTGAGGTGCTTGACGCACATGCCTTGGTTGGTGACGATCCTCACCAGGTAGGCACCTGCTGGGAACTGCGTCATGTCAACGTCCAGCTTGTCAGTGTCAACGTCGGCACCGTACATCAACTGTCCCATGGCGTTGAAGATGGCGACGTAGGTCATGCCTTCCGACTCAATGCTGACCTTGCCCGAAGTCGGGTTGGGGTATAGCTTGGTGCTGTTGGCAATCTCGTTCACGCCGGTGTCGTTCTTCACGTTGATGCGAAGAATGCCTTCGGCTTCGTAACATTCGTCGATAGGTGTTGCGGTGAGCACAGCTTCACCTTTGTAGGTCGTGTTCCAAACGATGTTGATGGTCTTGGCGTTTTCGGAATCGCCCGAAATGGTACCGGCTGTCTCAGGTTCAAGTGAGAAGGTTGCCATAACATCGTTGCCGATGGTGTAGGTGCTGCTTGGCGTGACGCGGACGTTCACCTCGTTTTCACCGGTGATCTCAGGTGTGGCGACTTTAGGTGTCACGGTGATGTTGATGTTCTGGTCAAGTGTTACCTCACAACCGTTGGCATCAGTCAAACGGGTCAGTGCGATGTTGACATCCTCGGTCGGGTTGAGGGTCATGGTGTAGCTGTTGCTCTCCGAGGTGAAGCTCTCCATGCCGGTACCTTCAACGGTGAATGGAGCGGTGCCAGTGAAGTTGTAGGAGAGGATGACATCATCGCCTTCGCAAACTTCGGAAACCAATTTGTCCATAGTCAGGGTAGGAGCCTCGTTCATGACAACCTTGAAGCTAAGCTCGCCATCGTCATAGGTGGTGACGCATGGGCCTGAGATCTCAGTGATGACGAAATCAGTGTCCTCAGTGAGGATGCCGAGGTCGATGGAAGTGGTGTTCTCGTCAATTTCATAGGATACGCCGTTGATGACCACGATACCTTCTTCAATGATGCCCGTGGTGCTGAACTCAACGATGGCGTTCTGGCCATAGCAAGCGTTTACGGTTTGCTCATCCAAGGTGATGGTTGGCAAAGCATTGACATTCAGTGTGATGATCTGATTAAGCTCGGTTTCGCAGCCGTTGCCTCCAATGACTTTCTCAATGGTCAGATTCATGGTCTCTGCAGGTGAAAGGGTCATGGTATAGTTGCTCTCGGCTGTGGTAAATGTTTCGAAACCAGTGCCTTCAACGGTGAATGGACCATTGCCTTCGAAAGTGAATTCGATGGCTACGTCTTCGCCTTCGCAGATGCTGAAAGGAATCTCGCTGATGCTTACGCTTGGAGCCTCATACACGTTGACGGTAAAGGTGAAGTCACCCTGTTCATAGGCTACGTCGCAGAGTTGGTTTTCAATCCTGTTGATATTGAAAACATGTTCGCCTGGTTCAAGCACGCCAAGGTTGAGGGCGTTGGATCCTGAGACGAATTCATCATGATCGACACCGTTGATCTTGACAGTGAATACGGGTTCGGATGGAATCACTAAGATGCCGCCTGACAAGGTGAAGCTCATCACAGCTTCGTCGCCTTGGCAGATGTCAATGGATGGTTCGGCAAGGGTCATCTGTGGCAATGGTTCAAATCCAATGGGGTAATCGAAGGTGGTAGTGCCGCAAGCCACACTTTCGGCACTGGCGATCAATGCGGCTGAACCGTTGGCAAGGTCTTGAGGTCCAGGAGTATAGTAGGTTTCTAACTCTGAAACGTTCGCAAAAGTGCCGTCGCCTTGGGTGAGCCAAGTGAACGAGCTGTAGTTGCCATTAATGTTCACCTTAACCAGTTTCGGGCTGTCGTCGGCGCAGTAGTAATTATCGATTAAGGCGTTTTCAATAACAAGGCCGTTTTCGAAGGTCAACGTCATATCGTCCGACATGGTCTGGGCATCTTTATGTGCGGTGAGGGTCAGCACGACACTGCCGTTGGCGATGTCTTGTGTTCCTGGAGTATAGGTCGGATTCATGATGGTGGTGCTGCTGAAGGTGCCGTCACCGGCAGTAGTCCATTCCATCGAAGTCTGGTTGGCGGCATAGCCGTTGAGCTGAACGGGTGCGCCTTCGCAGGAAGCCATGTCAAGGCCTGCGCTGACGGTGAGGTCCAGATTGCGAGGCAGGATCACAAAGTCGATCCAGCAGCAGTCACTGCCGCTTGAGACGCTGGTGTCTTTCTTGTATTTCCAGACGAAGGTGTGAGGGCCTTCAGTCACGGCATATTGGGCTCTAGTCCAAGCCACGGTGCCTGACCAATTGTTCTTTTCCACGCCGTCGATATAGAAGAACAACTTGTCATAATTGCTCTCTGACGACACCTTATAATAGAAAGCGATGGAGTCGGTTCCTCCAACTTGGTAAGAAAGGGTCAACGCGGTTTCTTGGCTGTGGCTGATTTGTCCTGATTTCAGGCATTTGTTACCTTCGTATGGCTCGTTGGTGTCGAAGGTCCAAGGATATTGCTGGTTGTTGGTCCACATGGAGGGATCCAAGGTCCCCAATTCGAAGTCTTCCACGTTGAGTCCGATCTTCGACATGAATTCCTTGGAGGCCGTGTAAACTCCTGAGGCCACGTTTAAGGTGTATTCAGCAGCAAAACCCGAAGGAGCGTTGCCCACCTGGATATCGAACGAGGCCGTGGCGGAACCGTTGGCCTCAATGCTGTTGATGGTAACGGTCGATGAGCCAATGATTTCCATAAAGGAGTTGTTGAGGACAAGCTGGGCGGTGGTGGAAGCCGAATTGGCGTTGCCTTTGTTCATGATGGGGAAACGGAGGGTTACCTGCTCGCCTGGATCGAGACGGCCGTTGCCGTTGCCTTGTACTTCGGTAATGGTCACATTGCCGATTTCAAAAACAGGGGCATAGGCTTTCATGTTGATATAAGTCTCGTACGTGTCGCTACCACTGGTGATGGTTACCAGGAACTCAATGTTAGTCTTGTTGGGCACTTCGTCGGAAATCGTGAAGCTGAAAGCTTGGTTGAGGTCGATGGTGTTGTTCGAGTTGATGGCGGTGAAGCTGGCGGTGCCGTTGGTGATGGTCACATACTCCGAAGTGGTGGTGAGCGTCATGGTACCAGCGGGAGCTGTTGAGTTACCGACATTCTTCAGTTGGATGTTGAAACCGGTAGCATCGCCAAAGTTCAGCTGAGTTGCAGCATTGGAGAGCTGGTACTCGTTGATGACGATATAAGGTCCGTCGGCGGGAATCACATCGATGTCAGCCTCATAACGGAGGTAGTTTTGGCCAGTGATGGTAAGATGTAGAACGGTGGGAGGCACCTGTGAGGGAATGTCAATGGTTTGCACACTGCCTGTGGCTTGAGCCACGCCAACGATTTCCAAATTTTCGCCTTCACCTTTGGTCAGGGCGATGACGGTGCCCTCAGGAGCGGTGATTTGGAAGGTGTTGAGACCGGCCAGCTGCACGTTTTGATGGTTCACGGTCATGGTTTGCGGTACCTGGGTATAGATGCGAAGGAAGGCATCGCAGTGGGCGGTGAACATAATATAGGTGATTTCCTTGCTGCCAGTGTTGTATGGCCATGATGTCTCCTGTAAGAAATACTTACCTGCCACATTGCCGAATGCAGGACGCCAGTTGCCTCTGTTTTCATAGGCGACGTGGTTGGTGTTATTGGGCAGTGAAGGCATGAAGTTAGGATCAAATTGGTCATACACACCCCAAACGAAGGCATCGTTGACGAATGAATAGGAGACCTCTGTAGGGCTGAGTACGCCGACGGCACCGGCATTCTGGCCGTTGTAGGTGCGGCGCATCCATTTCTCTGTGAAGCAGTTGCCATTCGAACCAGTGTAGTTGAACATACCAGTCTGGCAGTTGATGGACATGACGAATGGCATCTTGCCAACGTTGTTCATCTGATCGACGTGCTGGTTGCGCACTGCAGGCTCGCCCCAGCCTTCATCGAGGCCGTGGTCGCGGTGCTGTACCCAGAAGGTACCGGCGTTGACGGCATTTACGACCTGCTCAGGTGAACCTCCTGTCCAGCCACCGAGTTCTGATGGTGATGCTGGAATGTAGTTCGTTCCTGAAGGTCCAAAATAACTGGTGACCTGGGCTGTGTTCTGTGCTGATGACCATGAGCTGCCCGGTGTACCATCATAGATGCAGTTGATACGCTGTGGGTTGTAGCCATGCGCGCGCATGTAACCGCCGAACACCTCTGAACAGAGCTGGAACCAACGTTCGGTCTGCCATCCTAAGGCGGTGACTGGAGCGTTGTAGAAGCTGGCATCCATGTTAGGGTTGGTGTATTCGTATTCAATCTGCTTGTCGGCCATCATGTTAGCCTCGGTGGCATTGGCAGCAACCAGACGTGAGAATACAATCTCAGGAAGGTTGTCGTTGCCTGTCATGTCAGCATACTGAATGTCGGTGATGCATGAGCCGTTGTAGGGGTGGCTTACGGTGATGGCAGGAATACCCTGTGTCATGTTGGTGTTATGGTCACCGAAGAGCAGCACTGCCACGGGAGCGATATCCCATGTGTCGTAGGCATTGTGGAAATAGGTCTTCATCTGGTCGGTGGTCGTTGCCGGCATCTGGTCGAGGCGCACCACCTCGGTGATGATGCCTTGTTGCATACGGTATTCCTTCAGACGCTCTGCGGGTTCCGTGAATCCGTCGTTGTTCGGGATCACGATGATGTATTCGGCACCTTCGCGGTTGTTCCTGACCCAATCCTGCATACGGGCTTCATAATCGATGACAGGGAGTTGGTCGTAGTTGGCTAACTCACCGGCAAGGATGGGATCGAAATAGGGGGAACGAAGACGGTCGTCGCCGAAGTGGCCGTTGCCGCCCTCAAAGCTGAGGGATAGCTCGATGTCGGTATAGACCACCAGTTCCTTGGTTACAGGATTGTATTGGAACGGGGTGATGGCCAGGTTGACGACATCCACGCCACGGATGGACGATTGTCCAATCATGAATGGATTTTGGGGATAGAGGGCGTTTTTGGCATAGACCTTCATGTCCTTCTCGTAGTTCATCTCCGGATCCTCGTTCTCGGCTTGGAGGCGAAGGGCTGGAGCGATGTTGACGTTTTGGAAAGTCTGCGTCTCGGCGCGAACCACGTTCAGTTTGGCTTTGGCGCCTTGAGGAATGGCCAACATGCGGCTTTCGACAGGCAGGTTCGGAAGACCCTTGTCGTTGGGGATGCAGATGGCGTTGATGCTGATTTCCGACATCTCCTCGCCACGGTATTCAACCTGGCTCATGGAGAATTGTCCCAGCTGGTAGCTGATGCGTGCACCGTCCCGTGTGGATTGCGTCAAGGCAAAGCCTTGGGTTCCCTTGACAGGGAAGGTGTACGTCTGTGCCACGGCCAGGTTGGCGGTCAAGGCCAAAATGACGATGGCAAACAGTTGTAGAAAAATCCTTTTCATTTTGTTTAATTAGTTAATTTAAGTGAATATTTAAAGAATATTTAATTGATGTAACATGCGTCGTGTAGAATCTTCTTGATGGGATATACCACTGAAAAGTTGACTTCCAGGTCGTGGGCATGGATGCTGCCTCCTCGTTTCTTGGCTTCAGGCTTGGCCAAATTCAGGATGCCATAGTTGACCCCTGCATCCAGCTTGAAGATGATGGCGGAATTGGCAAACCTTATCTTGCTCATGAGACCTAGTCCGGCAAAGGCGCTCACGTTAAGGACAGGATTGAAGTCAATGGGATCGTTGCTATAGGGATCCTCGCCCTTGGGACCGTCGAATTTCTCAAGATGGGCCATCACGATCGAATCGATACTGAAATCATTGAGGTTGAGGTTGAACTTCATGGGAAGATCCACCTGCGGCCCTGCAAAAACGTAAGGAACCACTTTGCCATCCATGATGCCTTTGAAGTAATAAGTGATGGGCAAACGTAGTGATATCACATTATAGGCCACGGAGTAAATGGTCTTCAGCTTGCCTATTTGGCCAAGGGAAATCTGGTACTCCCGCTCATTGTGCATCTTGGTGCCCTTCTGGGCAAAGTCAACCTCGGCCGCAATCGACCAGCGATTAATGCTACGCTCCACGAAGAACCCTGCCAAATAGCCGAAGTGCCCCTCGTAAGTGGTCTCTTGAAGATCCGAATCGATCATCACGCTCCACGGACAGCCGACCTTCATCCCCACATTATAGTTGCTGAACCCCAAAATTGCTTGATTGTTGGTGGACTTCAAAGGCTTACGGAACTTCCTTTGGGCTTGAACATCCAAGCAGACCAGCATCATCAATAATATGCAAAAGAGGAGTCTCTTGTCCATGGTCTTCAGGAGTGGCTTTTAGGAGTGATGGTATCCCAAACGGTATAGGGTTTGATGGTGTCGCTTGCCACCGATTGATAAGGCCTCAGGAACATCAAGGTGCCCTGATAATAACCTTGTGTCGGCGGATTTTCAGGATCCGTTCTCATGATCTTTTTCCCGATGTGGTAGTCGGAAACGCCGAGCAATCTTTTCTTGATTGAAACGATGGTGTCGGTTTTGGTGATCTTGACGGTGGTGTCATAGGTGTATTCCAAAGTGCCCGAAATCAGATAGGCCCAGGTTGGATAGCCTTCCTTTTGAGAGTCGATGTCAAATTTGAAGTAAACCGTAAAATCGTTACCGCTGCCGATAACGAAGGTGGAGTCGGCTTCAATCATGGACTCGTTGCCCATGTGGTCCCTGATATAGAATGTTTGGTGAATCATACTGCCATAAGGATCATAGAAATGATGCTTATAGACTGAGCTTTCAAACCCTGGGTTGTTATAGGATGGCATGACGGTGTCACCAAGAAAAGGATGGTGTACCATACGGTATCGGATGCAAGTGTCGTACCAAAGCTGGTCAATGATGAAGCTGACGGAATCAAGGTTGGGTGGGGTATGCCCAAAATGGATTTCAAAGTTGACGTTGTTGTTGTCGATAATGTTTAATAGGGAATCGTCAATGATGTCCTCCACCCATGGCATTGCTTGGGGATCGTCGATGATGAGATCCACCCCGTCGGTCCAACCGGAACAAGCGTGCAAGCCTGTCAGGATGAGTAGTAACACTATGAAGGGAAGACGTTTTTTCATGATTCGGCTCGGTTTACATGACAACGACTTTTTTGATCAAGGTGCCTTCGCGGCTGGCGATGGAGAAAAGGTAAATGCCGGGCGTGAGACGGCTCGAATTGTAAGAGTAGGTGCGGGATTCGTACCCGTTATACACTTGGAATTGATCGATTTGCGTCCCCCTCATGTTGAACACCTTCACCAATATTTCGCCTGACATGTTGGTGAACGAAAGGGTCATGTTGCCATCGTTAGGGTTGGGGTAAATATCGACATGGCAATCTCTTGTGATTTCAGGAGTGCCGTAAGCCGTGCAGATGATCATCTTGTCTTTGGTGTTGGGCTGGTTGCCGCAGATTTCACTGCCTTGCCCCACGCTCTTCGTGGTGGCATGGAGGTAGATGGTGTCGAGTTCAAAGGTGTAGATGTAAACCAAGCATCCGTCGGTGAAATCAACTAAATCCCATTTGGTAAACGGATCGCCGTTTTTATAGGTGAGCCTCCAACTGGTTTCGTGGGTTCCGGTGGTGTTGATCGTATAGGTTTCAACGGTGAATTGGAACTCGGAGCCGCCGACAACCCAGGTGTTGCCGTTGATTTTATTGAAAACGGGACTCTTGTCCAACTGCACATTCATGGTGACGATGGAATCGCATCCGTGGGTGGTTCGTATCATTCTTTCAAAAGAGTGGGAGCCTATTTCCGTGATGGTGGTGTCGGCTTCGTGATTCCATCCGAAATCCCAATGGAATTCATTGCAGGCAGTGGTGTCGATGGTACTTCTTGAGGAATGGTTGACGGTGAGGTCAAGCACATAAGTGGTGTCCCGGCAAGTGTTGTTGGGACCGAATGGGATATCGACGTCATGCTCAATGTGATGATTGGTGCTTGTGAATGTCGCACCTGTCACATCCCATTTGTACTCGTCGCAAACCGTCACGGTGTCAGTGACTAAGGTTTCCTTATGGAACTTCAGGTTGAGCGTGTAAAGGTAGTCGCATTTCTGGGGATTGGGATTGGGAATGATGATGGTGTCCCGTGTGTCGGTATAATAGTCTCTTCCGGCAATTTCCCATCTGTAATGAGGCTCCTCGTCATGGGCGACGCATTGATAAACGTTGGGATTGTAGTCACCGGGGGGCGACTGGTATTGGCCAACCCTGAGATGGAGCTTGCGAACCAGCAAACAGCCGTTGACATCCATGTCGTCGAAATAAGCCTCGTCGCCATCGGTAAAGTAGGCGTTGCCATACCATATCAAAGTGTCGGAAACGCAGATGTCCCTTTCTTCGACGATGGTGTCATTTGCAGGGTAAACCTTGAGGTCAAGCCAAACGACGCTGTCGCAGCCATGAATTGTGCTGAGGGTCACCGGATGCAAGCCCTGGGCGTAGTAGTTGGAGCCTTGGAAGGGATAGTAATCGCCTGGGCAGATGTAAGCCTCGGTGGTGTGGGCATTGGGGTAGGATGGATAATGGTGCAGATGCAGCGTGATGATTTTTTCGCAGCCTTGGGCTGTGGTGGTGTGATACTCGTAGTCGCCTTCAGCGGTGCAGGTTTGGTCGTAGAAAGGATATTCGCCGTCAGGGCAGATGTACCGATCCATTTCCTCATATTCAGGATAGTTGACGGTCACCGTGACCGAGACGTTCACGGTGGTCAAGCCGTCTTCGATGGTACAGTTGTAGGTGGTGGTCTCCGTAGGACAGGCTTTTGGGTTGGCGGTATTGGGGGCACTGATAAGGCTTCCGGCCGGTTCCCAAAGGTAGGTGCGGTTGGGTGTGCCTCCTACGGCAATGGCTTGAAGCTGGGTGGTGTCGCCCAAACAGATGACGTTCGGTAAGGCGTTTGCGGTGGCGGTCAGGTTGGAGCCTTCCACGAGGATGGTGACTTCGTCGGTTGAAACACACTCATTGTTGTCGGGATTGGTGACCGTGAGGGTGAAAGTGTTTTGAAGGGCGGTAAGTTCGTGGGTTAGTGTGGTTTGCGCATTGGGGTTTTCCACCAAGTTTTCGGGCTCCCAATGATAGTTGAAGTTGCCGTTTCCACCGCCTGATCCGGTGAGGGTGGCCTTCTGGCCATACTCTACACTCTGAGGAGCACTCGCATGGGCTACGGGTTGGTTGTAAACGGTGACGGTCTTGGTCTTGGTGCTAGTGCATTGGCCATCGCCGCAACTGGCCGTGAGGGTTACGCTATAGGAACCGGCTGTGGCATATTGATGGACGGGATTGGTCTCGATGGAGCTTTGGCCATCACCGAAGTTCCAATGGAAACTCATGCTTTGGTTGGAAGGGTTGCTTGTGGAGGCGTTTGTGAAACTCGTTGGATTGCCAACGCAAACCGAAGTGGCGTTGAAGTTGGCGTTGGGTTGGGCATAAACGACGACATCGGTGGATGCGCTGTTGGTCTGTCCATTTAGCGAAATGGTGCAGGTATAGGTGCCTGCATGCGATAGGTTGCAGTTGTTGATAGTTGGGTTCTGCTGGTTGGAGCTATAGTTGTTCGGACCGCTCCAATGGTAGGTGGCTCCATCCTGTCCGTTGGCGGTCAGGTGAATAGGATCGCCCATGCAAAATGGTCCGTCATTGTCAACTAAAGGGGGCATGATTCCGCAGTCGGTGGTGCCATAGCCGCTGGTCTTGCTGAAGGAGATATTGCAGGTTTGGTTGGAAAAGTTGGTGATGACCAAAATGTAGTATTGTCCTGTCTGAGCATTATTGGGAATGACACAGGTTTCAGTGGGATTTGGGCTGTAGCTGCAAGATACTTTCTTTTGAATGGTGAGCCCGTTGGGACATGGACTGACAGGGTCCTCGAAAGGTCCCCAGCAACAAAAATCAATGTCCACGCTGGGGGTGCTGTACATGTAGATGTTGATGCCTCCAGGGTTTCCTATTCTCATGTAATACCAGGCAGGGTTGGGCGTTGTGCTCAAACAGGCATAATTGGGGCCAGGCTCTCCCGAACCCGCATTCACGCCCGCGGGGAATTGGTACAAACCGTTGTCGGTGCAGAACGGGTCGGCGAGCGCACAAAGATTGTTCTGGCGCGATTGGATATAGATATCCATCATCAAGGAGTGGATGAATTCTTGGGAAAGCAGCGACTTGTACTCAATGGCCATCTCCGACAGATTTTCCTTGTCAAGCCTTGAGAACAATTGTGTGTGTTGTGCCTTGAAACCCTCGAAGGCCTCCTGAAGATTCCTATTTTCGATGGATGGATTCAGGCAGACGGTGAAAAAACCATCCTCTTCGCTGCTGGCAACGTTGAAACGGCCATCGTTGACCAGATTGTAAAGGAAAACAATGCGTTGGTCGAAGTTGGAGATTTCGGTGATGTCGAATTCAAGGGTTGTCCCGTTTTGGCTGAAACGGGGATACTGTGCGTTTAAACTTGCCGGAATCACCAGTAAAAATAAAGCAATCGCTATGGTTTTCAAGAATAGTCTTTTCATCTATTTCTCTTTTAATAAATATAAACGCCAAATATACGAATATTATTGAAAACAGGGCTGGTTTTTATAAAAAAACAATTTATGGTTTAAAAAAAGTATTAATTGATTCCATGTATTAGTATAGTTTGATAAAATATTATTATATTTGCAGCTAAAATTATTCAAAAATATGAGAAAAGATAAAAAGCGATTTCAAGGAAAACGGAGGAATAAAAGAAGAGATGTATCGGGCTAGGAAGAACTGGCAACGAAATAATAGGTCTGGTGGGTTTAATGGGCTTAATGGGTGATCACCCATTAAGCCCATTAAACCCACCAGACTGAGTATAGTTTTATCTAAATCAAACAATTCCCGTGAATCCCATGAAGGCCAAAGCCAGGATTCCGGCGGTGATCAGGGCGATGGGGGTGCCTTTCATGCCCTTGGGCGGCTCCATCAGGTCGATGTGCTCGCGGACACCGGCAAAGATGACCAAAGCCATGGCAAAACCGAGGGCGATGCCGACGGCATAAACGATGGATTCACCCAAGCTCAACATGTGGGCAACGCCACCGTAGTTGAATTCCTTGGTAACCACAGTCAACGACACGCCCAACACGGCGCAGTTGGTGGTGATCAAAGGCAGGAACACGCCGAGGGCGGTGTACAATGACGGACTGATCTTCTTCAGGATGATCTCCACCATCTGCACCAGAGCGGCGATGATCAGGATGAAGGCGATAGTCTGCATGAACTTATCCAAGCCTAAGGGGATCAGGATATACTGGTTGGTCAGCCAAGTCACGAGGGTGGCAAGGGTCAGCACGAAGATGACGGCAGCACCCATACCCAAGGCCGTTGAAGTCTTCTTTGAAGTGCCCAAGAAAGGACAGATGCCCAGGAACTGGGAGAAGATCACGTTGTTGACCAAGATTGTCGAAAGGATGATGATGAGGTATTTCATGGCTTAGTGACTTTCTTTTTTGAATTGGTTGACGATAGCGATGACAAAACCGAGGCAGATGAAAGCGCCTGGAGGCAGGATGAACACCAAGATGTTGGCCGTCTCAGGCAGGATGCCCAATCCGAAGATGGAGCCGCTGCCCAGGAACTCGCGGATGCAGCCCAACAGGGTCAGGGCGAGGGTGAATCCCAAGCCCATGCCAAGGCCGTCCAACAGCGACGGGAACACGGGGTTCTTTGAAGCGAAAGCCTCAGCGCGACCTAACACGATGCAGTTCACCACAATCAAGGGAATGAACAGGCCGAGGGTTTCGTAGATGTCGGGTACATAGGCCTGCATCACCAACTGGACAATGGTCACAAATGAGGCGATCACCACGATGAAGCAAGGGATGCGCACCTTGTCGGGAATAAAGCCCTTCAGGAGAGAGATGAAGATGTTGGACAACACGAGCACGAAGGTCGTGGCCAAACCCATCGACATGCCGTTGATGGCGCTGGTGGTCGTTGCCAAGGTGGGGCAGCAGCCCAGCAGCAACACTAATATCGGGTTCTCTTTGACGAGGCCCTTGGTAAAGGTTTGCAAATTGTTACTCATTTTCAGTTCCTCCTTTTATAAAATTTGCCTTGTTGGCCTCGAAGGCCTTATAGGCTTTGTCCACCGCTTTCGAGAATGCTCTTGAGGTGATGGTGGCCGCTGTGATGGCGTCCACATCGCCGCCGTCCTTGGTGACTGACAGTCTATATGAGGCAGGATTCTTGTCCACGAACTGGTCTTTGAACTTGCCCGTCATGTTGGCGCCAAGGCCTGGGGTCTCACTGTGCGAAAGCACTGAAGTGCCTTTGATAGTGCCATCGGCGAGGAACCCGACCATCATCTCTATCTTACCTCCGAAACCACCTTCCGAAGTCTTGACCGCGGCACCTTTGAAGTTGCCGTTTTGGTCGTAGGCGAGGTTGCAGGGGAATGTGGTGGTGACACCGTTTTCAGTAAACTCAATGGTTTCGGCCTTGTAGGTGATTTCCCCTTCAAGAGGGAGCACCGTTTGGATGGCCGCTTCGTTCTTCTTCACTTCAACTTCGGCGATGGTATCTTTGGTAACACCATAAACCAAGCCGAGCAAGCCGCCTGACACTGCCGTGATGACGAACAGGGCGACCAGCATATTCACTAATGTCGATTGTTTCTTGCTTGCCATGGCGATCAGTTTTTAGAAGGTTTGACAGTACCGAAAACTTGTGGCTTGAACGCCTTGTTGATTAGCGGGGTGAAGGCATTCATGATCAGGATGGCGAACGACACGCCTTCGGGGTAGGCGCCCCAAAGACGGATCACCACGGTGATGGCACCAACACCAAAACCAAACAATATCTTACCCTTGATGGTCATCGGGGTGGTCACCATGTCGGTAGCCATGAAGAAGGCACCGAGCAAAAGACCGCCATACACGATATGGTACCAAGGAGCAATATAAGATTCGGGGTTGATGAGCCAACAGATGCCCGTGAACACGAACACGGTGAGCAGGATGGTCAACGGTGTGGCGATGTCGATGACCTTTCGGGCGATCAGGTAGATGGCACCTATGAGCAGCGCGATGGCGCAGATCTCACCGAAAGCGCCGCCACGGTTGCCAAGCACCATATCGACGAACTGCATGTGATCCAACGAAGAGGCACCGGATTCCTTCAGCAGGCCCAGCGGGGTGGGACCGGTGACGGCATCGGCAAAGAAGCCTTTCTCGAAGATGGGGTTGGCCTGCGGCCAAGTGGTCATGGCGGTCGGGAACGACACGAGCATGAACACACGGCCTACCAAGGCAGGGTTGAAGGGGTTCTTGCCCAAGCCGCCGTAAGGCATCTTGCCGATGCCGATGGCGACGATGCTGCCCACGATGGCCATCCAGATGGGAAGGTTGGCGGGAACGTTGAATGCCAGAAGCAAACCCGTCACGGCAGCCGAACCGTCGGTGATGGTGACGGGGCCTTTGATGAGGAACTTCTGGATAAGCCATTCGGTGAGCATGCAGGCGGCGACCGTCACGATGGTCAGCCTTAGGGCATACCAGCCGAAATAATAAATAGCCACAAGCAACGCGGGAACCAAGGCAAGGAAGACCCTGAACATGATCTTCTGCGTGTTTTCCGTCGAGTGTACATGCGGCGATCCTGATATAGTGTAGTTACTCATAACTTTTATCTTTTATCTCTTAACTTTTATCTTATTTCTGACTTCTTGCTCTGATAATTGCGCCAGTTTTGGCTTTGCCATAACGAATATAGTCCAAAAGCGGAATGTTCGCTGGACAAGTAAACTCGCATGAGCCACATTCGATGCAGTCCATGATGTGATTCTTCTCGGTCTCGTCGAAATCGTTGAGTTTGGCCACCTTGTGGAGCAGGAAAGGCTGCAAGCCCATGGGGCAGGCCTTGGCGCAGCGACCGCAGCGGATGCAGTTGGTCACATGACGGTCCTGAGCCTCCCTGAGGGTCATCAACAGGATGCCCGAAGTGCCTTTCATGGTGGGGAAACTGGTGACTGACACTGACTTGCCCATCATGGGTCCGCCGTTGATGACGTCGGTGATGTCCTCGGGCAGACCTCCGGCGGCCTCGATCAAGAGGTCGGCGGGTACGCCGAAGCGGCAACGGAAGTTCGATGGCTTCTTGATGGATTTGCCGGTGACGGTGACGATACGGTCGATCAAGGGCTTGTTTTTCTGGACAGCCTCGTAGATGGCGTAGGTGGAAGCCACGTTCACAACCACGCAACCCGTCTCGATAGGCAACTTGCCTGAGGGTACCTCACGGCCGGTGATGGCCTTGATGATCTGCTTCTCACCGCCTTGGGGATACTTGGTCTTCAATGGCTGAACCTCGATCCCGGCAAAAAGGTCTTTGTGCTCCCTGATGGTCTTGTCAAGCAGCTCGATGGCAGGCATCTTGTTGGTTTCGATACCGATGATGCCTTTGTCGGTGTCAACGCCTTTCATCACGATCTTCACGCCAACGAGGAACTCCATGGTCTTCTCAAGCAGCAGACGGTAGTCGCAAGTCAGGTAAGGCTCGCACTCTGCTGCGTTGATGATGACGTATTCAGCCTTTTTGCCTTCGGGCACCATCATTTTAATATGTGTGGGGAAGGTTGCACCGCCCATGCCGACGATGCCACATTCCTTCACCTTGTCGATGATGGCCTTGCCGTCAAGCTTGATGTCGGTGATCAACTCATCGGTGTTGATGATTCCAGGTGCCCATTCGTCCTGTTCCTCACGGTCGATGAAGACGGCGGGTTTGTAGTAGCCGGTGTGATCCATCACCACATCCACCTTGGCAACAGTGCCAGTAGCGGGGGAGTGGACGTTGGCGGAGACGAAGCCCTTGGCCGTGCCGATGAGCTGTCCGGTCAGCACGCGGTCGCCTTTGTTGACGATGCACTCAGCCGGTGCGCCAAGGCATTGTCCGAGCGGGACGATGATCTGCTTGGGCATCGGGAAGTCTTGTATGGGCTGGTCGGCCGAGAATTTGTTTTCCTCGGGATGGACGCCGCCCTTATGGAAGGTCTTTATTGGATTCATGCTGTAACGGTTTTTTCTTGTTCAACTTCAGTTGGAGCTTCCGCTTTGGGCGTTGGGAAGTTGATGGCGTGGATGGCACCACGAGGGCATACCTTGGCGCACTTGCCACAGGCCTTGCACTTGGCCGGGTCGATGTAGGCAAGGTTGCCGCGCATCTCGATGGCCTCAAATGGACATTCCTTCAAGCACTTTTGGCAGCCGATGCAGCCCACCGAGCAGTTCTTGACGACCAAGGCACCCTTGTCGGTGTTGGAGCAGCAAACATAGACGCGACGGTCTTTCTTGCCTCTTGGACGGATCTCGATGATGTTGCGAGGGCAGGTGCGGGCGCAAACGCCGCAACCCACGCACTTGTCAGGATCGACGACGGGAAGCCCCGTCTCCTTGTCGATGTGCAGGGCACCGAAATTGCATTTCTTGACGCAGTCGCCCAAGCCCATGCAGCCTTTGGAGCAGCCGCCCTTGCCAGCGTAGAGGGTGCTGGCGAAAGCGCAGATGTCGGCACCTTCGTAATGCACCTTGGCGGGAGAGTTCTTGCAGCTGCCGTTGCAGCGCACCACGGCGATCTTAGGCTCGAAAGCGGCAGCGGTGAGTCCGAGCACAGCGGCTACCTTGCCCATGTCAGTGCCAGGGCAGGCCAACCCGTCGATGTTGCCTTTCTCAGCGGCTTGCTTCACGCAGGCCTCGGCCAAGGCACGGCATCCGGCAAAGCCGCAGCCGCCGCAGTTGGCACCGGGCAGACACGCCTCAGCCTCGTCGATCAAAGGGTTCTCCTCGACCTTAAAGCGCTGAGCGACAATGTAGAGCACTACGGCCAACACCGCTCCCAGCACGCCGAGAACAATTAATGAAATAAGTAGAGTGTTACTCATTTGTGGAATATTTTTAGTTGTTTTTCAATTTTTACAAACGGCAAAGATAAGATTTTATTCAATACGATACTCAAACTTTTTTTTCAGTTTATCCCTTTGTGAATAAAGTATCAAATAATAAGGTATCAATGCGGTGATGCCGAAAAGTGCCGAAAGTCCTTCGCTCAAACCCAAACCAAGACAGATGAAGAGCACCGCCAATAGCAGGATGATGGGGACGAGATAGGCCAATACTGCAGCCTTGTTGCCCTGACCGACAGCCATCACCACCTTCACTTTTTGGAATAGCTGAAACTCCCGGCCTTCGGGCTTGGGCACGGTGAGCACCTTTTCGGCCTGGTCGCTCATGGTGCAGGCACTCTTGGCATGGCAGGCGGCACAGGCACTCAGCGCAATGATCTTGATTTCCAACGTGTCGTCACCGATCTTCGTGATGACCCCTTTGTGGGAGACGGTTTCTTGATTGCTCATCTTTTTTTATTGGCAAAATTACATTTTTTTTATTTTTGCACATTATAATCATGGGTTTATGTGGATCAAGCGTAAATATATGGCATTGCGGGACTGGTACCATCGTGACGACAATTTCCTGAAAAGGGTGCGTTTTCCCGGTACCAAACTGCCATTGCTGGATGTGCTCAGCGACTTTGTCAAGCTCTTTACCAAGGGTCGTACCATCGACCGCGCCGCCGGTGTGGCATTCAATTTCTTTGTGGCGCTCTTCCCGCTGCTGCTCTTCTTTTTCACCCTGATCCCCTACATCCCGATACCGCATCTCTACGAACGCGTGATGTTGCTCATCAAGGACTTCCTCATCCCCTCGGGAACCCTCGATTATGTGACTGAGACCATCGACGGCATCATGAACCAACCCCACGAGGGACTGCTTTCCATCAGTATCTTGCTCTGCGTGGTGTTCGGATCCAGCGGCATCGTGGCCTTCTTCAACGGATTCCGCAACGTGTATGCCAACTACGTGTCCGACAAGGGCTTGACCGTGAAGGGATGGATCATCCAACGTATCTTTGCCATCCTCATGCTGATCATCATCGGTGCCTTGGTGATACTTTCCATCCTGCTGATCTCCTTGGGCGGCATGGCCCTCAAGTTCCTGGTGACTCACGAAATTATCGCTGCGGGCAAGTTTATCTTCTACCTCTTCAGCGTGCTTCGTTGGATCATCGCCGTTTTTGCACTTTGTTTCGGCGTTTCACTCCTTTATTATTTTGGCAATGTGAGGTTTGACGAGCATTACCGTAAGAAGTTGAGACGTCCTAAGCGCAATGGCAAGACCTACCGTGAGTTTGTCATCTTTAGCCCGGGTACGCTCTTGGCAACAGGCTTGTTTGTGTTGGGCACCGTAGGCTTCAATACCTATATCTCCAACTTCTCGAAGTATAACGTGCTTTACGGCTCCATTGGTACATTGATCATCCTGTTGCTCTGGATTTGGATTGTGGCCATCTTGATCCTGACGGGCAACGACTTGAACTCGGGTATCCGCCGAAATGCCGACAAATTGAGTGCTTCGGAAGATAACACCCGGAAGAAACAGATCGTGATCGATGCTCTCCGAAAGACCATCCAGTCACAAGAGAGGTCCATTGAAAACCGTAACAAGCGGATCGAGAACTTGCGCAAGGATATCAAAGAGAAAGAGGTGGTGATCCACGACTTGGAGGAGGAAAACAAAGATAGCGAACTGATTATCAAGGCTTATGAGGAATTCCTGAAGCAACAGATGCGCAGTGCCGACCAGGAAAACCTTCAGTCCGATTCCATGCGCGAAAAGATAGCCTCCGACAAAGAGGCGTAATCGTAGTGGTTATGGGTGTTGTAGTACGACAGAGCATCAAGGGAACGATCGCCACCTATATCGGGGTGGTGGTGGGCATCGTCACTACGTTTTTCATCCAGACCAAGGCGCTGCAGCCTGAACAGATCGGCTTGATCGACGTGCTGTTGCAATGCGCCATCCTGTTCTCGGGCTTGGCCCAACTGGGCACCAACTCCTCGGCCATGCGCTATTACCCTTTCTTCAAGGACGAGGAACACCGCGACCATGGTTTCTTTGGTTGGACGTTGCTGGTGCCACTTATCGGATTTGCCTTTTTCCTGTTGGCTTTCTTCTTGTTTAAAGGCTCCATCGTAAGCTTTTTCTCCAAGGATTCCAGCCTATTTGGCGATTATGTCTATTTCTTGGTTCCCTTGGCGTTTTTCATGCTGTATATCTCTGTATTTGAGACCAATAGCAACCTTCTACTGCGGATTGTGTTGCCGAAATTCGTCCGTGAGGTGGGCTTACGTGTCGGGACATTGGTCATCTATCTCCTTTATTACTATAAGGTATTTGGTTTTGATGGCGTAATCGTCTCATTTTGTGTGATGTACGGATTGGCCACCTTGATCAATGTGGTGTATCTGCTGTCGCTCAAGAGGGTTTCGTTTAAGATCGAGAAGGGGTTCGTCTCAAAGGAGATCAGGCGTGATTTCCTGTTTTATACCTTGTTTATGATCACGGCGGCCTTGGCGGGCAACATGATTCCCATGCTGAGCAAGTTTTTCGTGGCGGGCAAGACGGGTTTTCGCTTGGCGGGCGTGTTCACCATTGCCACCAACATTGCCGCGCTTATTGAAATGCCCTATCGTTCGTTGGGGGCCATTTCCCGGCCTCATATCTCCGAGGCTATGGCCAAGAAGGATGTCAAAACCGCCGAAGGTTTGTGTAAAAACGTGGCCTTGCATCAATTCATCGCCGGCACCTTCGTCTTTTTAGTGATATGGATCAATATTGATTTCATCTTTGAACTATTGCCCAATGGCGATATCTATCGTCTCGGCAAGTGGGCGGTGCTGATCCTTTCGTTTGGACGCCTCATCTATTCAACCCTTGGCGTGACCACCACCGTGCTCAGCTACTCCAAGTACTATTATTACTCTCTGATTTTCACTGTGTTATTGGCTGGGATGTCCATCGGGCTGAACAATTGGTTGGTGCCGAAGTGGGATATCAACGGCGGGGCCTTGGCCAACGTCGTGTCCTATATGGTTTACTTTATCCTTTTGGTTTCGTTCATCAAGTGGAAAGTCGGGGTGCAGCCATTTTCGGGCAAGATGTTTCCAGTTTTTCTGGTGGTTTTAGCCTTGTTTGGCCTGAACTGGTGTTGGACCGCATTGCTTACGCCTTGGTTTGCAAGCTGGTTTGCCAAGCCTATTTTCGGTTTGTTGATTGACGCAGTCCTTAAGACCCTGCTCTTCTTAATCCTTGGCATTACGGTGGTTTACAAACTGAAGGTTTCACAGTCGGTGAATGATTTGATCGACAAGGGACTGAGGATGATTCGTTTAAAGAAGTGATTGAGATTGATGACGAGCTGCTGATTTAGAGATGTTCTGAATACAGCGAAATAAGTCTATTGGCAATAATAGCTGGAGAAAACAACTCAATGCAATTAGTTGAGATTTGTTTCGAGTTGTGGCTAGAATAATTGTTTCGAATGTTTTTCATGGCATCAGCCAGTGCGGTAACGTCGTTGACCGGCACTAACAAACCATTGCTCTCGTTTACAAACGATTCCGGTCCACCGCATCGTGTGGCGATGACGGGCAGTCCTGCATACATGGCCTCGATGTAGCTTACACCAAAGGTTTCGCTCTGGGATGGCAGGACAAAGACATGGCTTTTCTGATAGACCTTGTTGATCTCAGTCCGCTCAAGTTGGCCGAGAAGCTCAACTAGACCGTCCAAATGGAGTTCATGGATCAGGTTCTCAAGATGCTCTTTTTCAGGACCGTCACCGATGATGTAAAGCTTGGCGTTTTCTTTGACTTGGGCAAAAGCTTCAATGAGTCTATCAAAGGCCTTGATGGGGATTAAGTTGCCTACAGAGGCATAAATGAATGGTGAATCGTCCAAAGGGGTTTCCCGACATTGGAAAACGCTGTTGTCCACCATGTTGGGGATGACGATGCTGTCGTGATGGAAGTTCTGAAGAATGTTGGCTCTTAGCGCTTCTGAAACACAGATCAATTGGTCGCAGTCTTGGTATGCTTTGATGGCCAGACGTTGATCCAAGTCGCTGATCTCTGTTGTCGGTTTGTTGAGTTTGCTGCTGTGCTCTGTGACGACCAGCGGGATGCCGTATTTTTTCTTCAAAACGCTGGCGATGGCAGCGATGGAGTAAAAATGGGCATGGACGACATCGGGCTTGCCGAATGACTTGAGCATGGCCTTGAAAGGGATGAGCAACAGCCTTTGCAGCACAGGGATTGCCTTACGGTAAACGTTGATGGGCAGCGAGAGTTCGAACACTTGGACGCCATTCTTCACATATTGCCTCATGCCATATTTCCGTTTGAAGGAATGCGATCGGAAATCGATGGCAACAAAAGCCACCTCAACACCTTTCCGAGCCAATGCCTTTGCCTGGTCGAACTCAAAGATCCCGTATAAAGGATATTTCTCGTTGGGCGTTCCCCTGGAAATAATGGCGACTTTCATGGATTAGTGCATTTCGACATGGATGATGTGGGTGACGCGTTTCTCTTCTGGTGGTAATTGCATGAAGTTTGGATAAATGGAATTCAGATACTGTTCGGGTTGGTGGGGCGCAAAGAAACTATGTTTTTCAAAAGTGACCTCCGATAAAGGATAAATCCATTCTTCAGGATAAGAACAGCAGTAGGGACAATAACGTTTTACATCGTATCCAATTTGTTTTTTGGGCTTGAGGCACAATAGCTTCCAAACGAAAAGGCAGGAATATTTGATGATAGGGAAGGTGATGGCGGCAAGGTGGTTTTTTAGGGTGACATTGTGTTTTATGCCCATAAACCAGTTAACCTTGGAAATCCATCCTAATAGGAATTTCCTTGTTTTTTTGCTCACTTGGGGATATTCCGTAACGATGAAGATGTCAATGTACAGCCCTTTATTGTATTCTTTGGTAAAATCCTCATGCTTGGTGATGAAAAGAGAGTTCTTGTCTCGAACTTTAAGGATAGGCATTAGGAAGGACGGATCTGTTTCGGGTGTCTGTAAAAACAGGTTGTCGGGTAACTCTTTAGGCGCAATTTTTTTGAAACGTTCAAAATCTTCTTTGGGCATGGCAATGTCAAGGTCGTCGTCCCAAGGAATGAATCCGCCATGACGCACTGCACCTAACAGTGATCCGAAATCGATCCAGTATTTAATATCGTGCTTGCGACATACCTTGTCAATTTCTACCAGAATATCCAACAGTCGCAGCTGCATTTGACGTAAGGAGCTGCCTTCTCCGTTATATTTTGAAAAATCTTCCATGTAATTATTTTGAAGCAATGATTCTAATATAAGTCTCGTCGGTTCCGTTAAACGGCGCAAACCCTTTTTGTTCTTTGGCAAAGTCGATTTGGAATCCGATGTTCTTCAATTCATCGCAAATGGTCTCAAAGTGAATGAACCTTCTGTAATGGTCGTTGAGAATGAATGCATCTGGTTCTCCTTCAACAGGGGTGCCAACACGGTATATCTCATTTTTTTGACCTCTAACCTCAATGCATAGTTTGCCTTTTTTGGCTAAATTACGATATGCCCATCGAAGCACGTTTTCCTCTTGTGGTTTCGATATGGAATGAAGCGTAAAACGAGAATATACAACGTCGTAAGCATTGCCGTCACTCATGCTGGTGAAATCAAGGCACTTAAAATGAAGGTTGTCCAATTTGTGGAATCGGTAGTCGAGCAATTCAATGATGTTGTCGCACTGGTCGAGGGCATCCACTATGGCATTGGCATTGGCGAAATAAATGGCATCACGACCATTGCCGCAACCAAGCTCAATGAGCCTCTTGCCTTCAATGTCAAGGGTATCAACAATATATTGGGCAAAAAGGGAGGGGCGGTCTCCTTCAGATTGTTTTGAATATATGTCTTTCCAATAGTTCTTATCCATAGTTTATTATATTATTTCAAGTGAATCAAAATATCTTCAAACACCCCTTCCGCCTCGTCCTTCTTCAATCCGAACTTCACGGCGAGTTGCACGGCATCTTCTTTGCCAGGATTCTTATAGTTGCCGTTAACCGAAAGGCTGTGGAATCCACCATGGCCTTCGCAGGGTAGGAGGTCGAAAGCTGGCGAGAGTTGCCAAACACCGTCACGATGGATGAAGGCGAAGTTCTTCACATGGTCATCGCAGTTGCCGATGATCAAGTTGAAGGCCATTAGGCGGAACACCTTCCAAAGTTCCTTGACGGAATGGGTGAGTTCACTGCACGCCCAGAAAAGATGTCCGTAGTCGGTGGAGGGCAAGTGATAGTCGAGATTCATTAATGCTGAGAGGCTGATGACGTGCAGTTTGCCGCCGTCGGGCGTCCGGTCGAAGCGTTTTGTTCCAAAATACTTCCCTTCAAACAGCCTTGTCTCAGCCATTTCAATGCCACATTCACGGGCGAGCAACGAGGTTTCGTATTCGATTTTGCCTACATCGGGTGGGTCGGTGCGGTCGCGAAACTTTACCAGCCATTCTGCACCGTCGCAATGGACAAACACTTTGGGTCTTGTGCCGCCCGAGGAACCACCGCGTTGCCAAGCTTTGTCCAAATTACCGGAATAGTCCGTGTTGAGCACGCGTTTCGACTCTTCTGCCATCCTGTCAAGATCAATGATGTCTTGCTCATCGACGGTGCTTTGGTCGGGTCGGTATTCCAATGCACCACGCCCACGGCTGCCGACGAACATCAACTGTTCCAACAAATTTAAGGAGACTAACGACTTGCCATGCGCTCTCAAGAAACGGTCGAGCACCAAGGCACTCCATCCGTCGGGCAAGCTGTCGTCGAACACACCGAAGTTGCCGTCGAAAGGCTTTGCATCGGCAATGAACAACTTCGACTCCAAGGGCAGGAGGAATGGCGAAATGGAAAAGCCGTTCCGAATCCAGTCCGAATCGTATTCAAACATGGTTTGACCGTTGCTGTTCAACGCCAATCGCCCGACTTTTCGGGAATCCATCATCACTTCTACAATCTTCTCACTCATTGCGTTTCCCCCTTTTTCTGGTAATCTGATTGGCCTGAAGTGCCTCGTCCAATGTGGTGTATCTTGGTGTGGCGAACACTTGGTCGAAATCGTTCAAGGCATCCAAGGCGTATGCGATATGTAGTAAACCGTCTAAGGAAATCTTGCCCGTCTGTTCAAACCGACGGCAGGCTGCCAAGGTTATTCCAGCTTTAACGGAAAGCCCTTCCTGGGTTAGGTTTAGCTCCAATCGTCTTTGTTTTGCACGCTCGGCCAATGCTTTCGCTTTGCTGTTAGGCGAAATAGTATTAAATGATAATATATTATCAGTTAAAGGCATTTTTAGGAGTTAAGTGAGCAAATGTTAGCAGTTACAAAGATAGAACAATTCTTATTACCACGCTCAGTTTTCACTGATTTTTTTCAACAATTTCGCATATTCTCCTGCTAAAGCCTTTCTTGAATACTTCTCAATGGAAGTGGTTTCATGGTTGGGAAGGCTGTCGGAGTTGAATTGACGGAAGTATTCCAAAACTACCTCTTTCATCTTTTCCTTGTTCTCAAAACCAATGGTAGTTCCCGATTTGGTCTCCTTGATGATCCTTGCCGCGTCACCGTCTTCGGGACCGATGCAGAGGATGGGACGGCCGGCGGCGATGTACTCGAAAAGCTTGCCGGTCAAGATGCCCTTGGCATTGGGGGTGTTGTTGATGAACAACAACAAGACCTGCGAAGAGGCTTGCTGTTCCTGGATCTGATCGTGAGGAATATAGGGGATGAACTCAGTGTTTTCTTTCAATCCGCTGGCTTCGATGGATCGAACCACTGATTGGTCGATCTGGCCGATGAGCCTGATCTTTAGCTTGCTGGCGAATTGTGGATCAGCGGCTTTCAGCTCGCCTAAAGCCTGCCAGAGCTGATGTTCGTTGCGGTTGGGACCGATGATGCCGATATGGGTCAGGGTGAAGTCTGAGGATAAAGGCTTGATATCAGATGGAGTCTGCACTTCCCAATCATAGCCGTTGGGGATGACTTCGGCGTGGCTGGCTCCAAGTCTTTTCAATCCCTCGGCCATGTCCCAGCCCACGGCAACCACCTTGTCGGCCTTGGTCAGCACCTCATGCTCCAAACGGTGATGCTTGCGGTCGGATCGCTTGGTGAGATGCAGGTCGTTGTAAAAATCGATCTCGGTCCAAGGATCACGGAAGTCGGCAATCCATGGGAGGTTCAAAGTGGCCTTCAGCTTCATGGCGATGAGGTGCATGGAGTGGGGCGGGCCGGTGCTGATGATGGCATCAACGGGATGGTCTTTCAGGTATTTCTTCAAAAAGCGAACGGAGGGCTTCACCCACCAGCAGCGGGCATCGGGGATGAAGAAGTTGCCCCTGATCCAAACAGATAGGCACTCTTTCCAGCCTTTTTGCTTGCCAGTTTCATCAATGAATCCTGCCTTCACCTTCTGCTCCTTCTTGAGACCCAAGAACTTTTTGTAGAAGCTGTACGGCTCCACGATGGGGCGACGGATCACCTCAGCCTCGGCACACACGTCCTTCTCCAACGATGGGTCTTCAACAGGATATTCAGCATCCTCTGCGGTATAGATCACCGGCTGCCAGCCGTTTTCGGGCAGGTACTTCGACATCTTCAGCCAACGTTGGACGCCGCTGCCGCCTGATGGAGGCCAGTAATAGGTGATGATCAGGACGCGTTTCATGCCGTTTTTTCTTTCTTTCTGAAACTGAGCACAATGGCACCGATCAGTCCAAGGATAAGGATCAACGAGCTGATCAGCTGGATGGTGTTGCCCACCTTCCAGGCCTTGGGCGCATATTCCATCACGATTTGATGGTCGCCACTTGGGATGAGGGCGCACCGCAGCAGGTAATTGGCGCGCAACAAGGGATGCTCCTGGCCGTCCAGATAGAGTTTCCAGCCAGTGTCGCTCCAAATCTCGGAGAATACCACCAACTGGTCTTGGCTGGCATTGAAGCTATAAGTAAGCTTGTTGGGTTTGTATTCTGTCATGACAACCTGTCCCACGATGCTGTCGTTGACCTTATAGTTCCCGACTTGTTGCTGGAACTCCTTGTTGACAATGGCGGTATGTTTCAGGTCGGATGTGGCAAGCGCGTCGAACTCCTCGTTGGGGGTATCAACCCACTGTACGTTATTTACGATCCAGGTATTGCCGAAAGCATATGGATTCTCCAATGGGTTCTGGTTGGGATCGTAGATGATATACTTGGTATTCAGCATGTTGAGCATCTGAAGTTGGTCGAGCTGTACTTTCCCTAATTGCTTGAGCTCAGCATTGAGATAACGGGTGATCAGGTCTTGGTAACGACGCAACTTGGCTCCATGATATCCTCCGATAGACTTGTGGAAATAGGAGGTACTGGCGTCGTTGAACACGTCTTTGGTCAGGTTCAAGACCCTGAAGTCAGGCGACTTGTCGTTGAGGATGTATTGATCGGCAACGGAAGCGGTAAATGGCTTGTCGAACTGTTTCCTTGAGATGAAATTGCCATCGTTCAAATAACGTTTGTCGATGGGATAAAGGTCGATCACCATCAGGACGGCTAAAATGATGAAAGCGGGTGCGGATTTCAGCTTGCCTTTGCCAAAGAGGAAGATGGGGATGGCGGCCAAGATGATGAACAGAAGGCTGCGGATGGCATCTTTGCGGAAGATGGCCACGCGGACGTCCTCCAACTGTGTGGCAAATGCCCGATAAACGGCTCCGTCCTTGCCGGCGGTAAGCTGGGCAAACTGCTGGCTCTCACCTTGGCTGAGGAAGTTGAAAAACACCTTGGGAGCGATGTAGAACAACAGGCAGAAACCGGCGGTGATGCCAAGGGCGATCCAGAACTTCTTCAGGTTTTGCTTGAAGCTCTCGGGGCTTTTGGCGATCTCAGCCAGGCCGAGCAAGCCGAGCAATGGCATGCATACCTCGGCGATGACCAGGGTCATGGAAACGGCGCGGAACTTGTTGTATCCGGGAACGTAGTCGATGAAAAAGTCGGTGAACCCCATGAAGTTCTTGCCCCAGCTGAGCAGGATCGACAGCAGGGTGGCGATGAGCAAGGCCCATTTCAGCTCGCCTTTCACGGTCAAGGCACCTAAAACAAACAGGAACACGACAATGGCGCCGACATAGACGGGGCCGCTGGTCCCAGGTTGGTCGCCCCAGTAGGCGTTGCTTTGCGCGAGGCTGTCGCGATATTGGCGGTCGGACTTGTCGAGCGCAGGATTCTGTTTGCCGATATAGGCCGAAGCTCCGCCTTTGGCGTTGGGGATCAACAAACTCCAGGTCTCGCCTTTGCCGTAGCTCCACTGGGTGATGTATTCGCGGTCGAGGCCCTTGGTCTGGTTGGCCTGACCTGTTTGCTCTTGGGTCAACACGGGTTTGCCACGGGTGGTGTCCTTGCTGAACGCATAGTTGGCGTAAAGCGTGGTGGCGTTGGTCATGATGCCCATGATCGCAGCTGCGACCAGAAAAATCGAGGCTTTGATGAATTGCCCGATTTGCTTCTCTCGGATGCTTTTGATCAGTATGCCGATGACAAGGCAAACCACGATGATCAGCAGGTAATAGGTGATCTGCAGGTGACCTGCGCGAACCTCAAGTGCCAAAGCGATGGCGGTCAACAAACTGCCCCACAGGTATTTGCCTTTATAGGTGAGGAGGATTCCTGCGATGACGGGTGCCATATAGGCCATGGCCATCGCCTTGCTGTTGTGTCCTGCCCCGATGATGATGAACAGGTACGACGTGAAGCCGTAGGCCAGTCCTCCGATAAGGCTGATCCATACGCTGCAATCGAGAACCAAAAGCAAGATGAAAAAGCCCAACATGCTGATGAAAACGGCACCGATGGATTGCGGGAAGCCCGCTCTCAGTATTTGGTTGATGTGTTTCATCAGGTTGCTGTTGTTGTTCACCGAGATGTTCCAAGCAGGCATGCCTCCAAACATTGAGTTGGTCCAAAGGGTCTGCTCTCCAGTGGCTTCGCGGTAGTCCACGATTTCCTTCGACATGCCTTTGTGCATCTCGATGTCGTGCTGCTTGATGCGCTTGCCGTCAAGGATGGGGCTGAAATATATAAGAGTGATCAAGCCGAAACCGAGGATGCAAGCCATGATTCCCAAGGCTTTTTTGTATCTTTTGAAGAAGTTGTTTTTCATCGGAAAATGCGAGTTTATTATTTGGCTGCGAATTTACGAATCTTTTTTGTAATTTTGCCTCATACATTAAATCGTTATGGAGGAACAACTGCGATTTTTAATTGAAAGGTATCCGAAGCTTGCGGTTTGCCACGATGATATCCTGAAGGCCTATCAAATGTTGGAAAATGCCTATCAGCATGGTGGAAAGCTGTTGGTTTGCGGCAACGGCGGCTCTGCTTCCGACTCGGAACACATCGTCGGGGAGCTGATGAAGGAATTCAAGCTGAAAAGGAGAGTGTATGGCAAACAGGCTGCGGCTTTGAAAGCCATTGACCCGGAGTTGGGACAGGTGTTGGCCGACCACCTGCAAGGCGCATTGCCCGCCATTTCGTTGACAGCCCATTCGTCGTTGCAGACGGCGTTCATGAACGACGTGGTGCCTGAACTGGTGTTTGCCCAACAGGTCAACGGCTACGGGAACGCTGGCGATGTCTTTCTGGGCATCTCGACTTCGGGCAACAGCAAGAATGTGCTCTATGCCGCTGTCAATGCCAAGGCTAAAGGCCTGAAGGTGATCGGACTCACCGGCGGCAAGGAGAATCGGCTGATGCGATATGCCGATGTGTGTATCCGTGTCCCCGAGACGGAAACCTACAAGATACAGGAATTGCATTTGCCTGTCTATCACTGTCTTTGCATGATGTTGGAAGAGAAATTCTTTTCGGAATAATGGACAAAATGAAGGTGATATTGTTAGGAACGGCGTATCCTTACCGAGGTGGCTTGGCGACGTTCAACGAGCGTTTGGCAAAGAGCTTCCAAGATGCCGGCTGCGAGGTGGAAATCTGGACGTTTACCTTGCAATATCCCAACTTCCTGTTCCCTGGTAAAACGCAATACTCTACGGGTGCGGCACCTGAAGAATTGGCGATCAGTCGCAAGATGAACTCGGTGAATCCCTTCAATTGGCTGAAAGTAGGTCGGATGTTGCGTGATGCCAATGCCGACCTGGTGGTGTTCGCCTATTGGATGTCGTTTTTCGCGCCGTGCTACGGAACCATTGCCCGACGAGTGAAAAACACCAAGCGTATCGCGTTGGTTCACAATATGATGCCTCATGAAAAGAGCATCCTCGACAGGCTTTTGCCTCCGTATTTCGTCAAGTCAATGGACGGATTCGTCGCCTTGTCGAAGTCGGTGCTGAATGATGTGGAAAAGCTCGATCGTCGGCAAAAGCCCAAGGCATGGTCGCCGCATCCCATCTATGACCACTATGGTCCCATCGAGCCTCGTGAGGTCGCCTTGGAACGGTTGGGTCTGCCCAAAGAAAATCGTTACATGCTGTTTTTCGGCTTGGTCAGGGCTTACAAGGGCTTGGATTGGCTGATCCAGGCGTTTGCCGATGAGCGCATGCGAAAATATCCCGTCAAGCTGATTGTGGCGGGTGAATTCTATGACGACAAAGCACGGTATGTCAACCTGATACAGTCATACGGACTGGGAAGGGAAACCGTCATCCGTGATGAGTTTATCCCTGATGAGCAGGTAAAAGACTACTTCAACGCCGCCGATATCGTGGTGCAGCCATACAAATCGGCAACGCAAAGCGGTGTGACGCAGATTGCCTACCATTTTGAGAAGCCCATGTTGGTGACCGATGTGGGTGGTTTGGAGGAAATTGTCCCTAACGGGAAGGTGGGCTATGCGGTTCAACCCGATCCAAAATACATCGCCGATGCCTTGGTCGATTTCTTTGAACATGACAGACTCGATGAATTCAGGCCTAATGTGTTGATTGAAAAGGAAAAGTATTCGTGGGCTAAGCTCACAAACGTCATATTGGATTTGAAATGAAAAAGATCATCGCCCTCTTAACCAAGCTTTTTCCCCGCCAGTTCCTAATCCGTTGCAGCTATGTCTTTAGCTTCGTGATCAGGCCGTTCTATTGGGGCAACAAGGTGGAGTGCCCTGTCTGCGGCAAGCATTTCCGTAAGTTTTTGCCTTACGGCTATGGCGAGGCGGTCGATAACCGGATGTGCCCGAAATGCCTTTCGTTGGAGCGTCATCGCCTGTTGTGGCTATATCTGAAGGAGAAGACCGATTTCTTCACCGCTTCGTTGAAGGTGCTGCATTTTGCTCCTGAACAGCCGTTCCTGAAACGTTTCCGCGCCTTGAAAAACCTGGATTACACCACTGCTGACCTTGATTCGCCCATTGCCGATCTGCATCTTGATGTGACGGCTATCGACCAGCCTTCGGATACCTACGACGTGGTGATTTGCAATCACGTTCTTGAGCATGTGAGCGATGCAGGGAAAGCTTTCAAGGAGATCCAACGCATCTTGAAACCCGGCGGTTGGGCCATCTTGTTGGTGCCTATCAATCCTGATGTGGATACTTTTGAGGATCCGTCTGTCACCGATCCGAAGGAACGTGAGCGTCTCTTTGGCCAATATGACCATGTGCGCCAGTTTGGCCGCGACTATGCCGATGTATTGCGCAAGGCAGGTTTTGAGGTGGTGGAGGATAGGCTTTACTATGAGGTTTCGGAGGAGCAGCGTCAACGGATGAGGCTGGCCCGCAGGGGGGAGGAGATTGTTTATAAGTGTAAGATAAAAGATAAGAGATAAGAGATAAGAGATAAGAGATAAAAGTTCAGTAGCCACACAAAACTTTTATCTCTTATCTTTTAACTAGAGAAGGCCGCCCAACGGGTGGCCTTCTCGTTATACCTTAAATAAGAAATAGAAACGGCTTCTATCTTTATTTTAGTATTCGTCAGAAACGGTCAGTTTCTTTCTGCCTTTGGCTCTTCTGCGGGCTAACACCTTGCGGCCGTTGGCAGTTGACATTCTCTCTCTGAAACCATGTTTGTTTCTGCGCTTTCTGTTCGATGGTTGATAAGTGCGTTTCATTTTCGTATATGTTTTTGTTTATTTCACGAAATAATTATCCCTTGTTTTGGGACTGCAAAATTACAAAACTTTTCGTTCCACGCAACTTTTTTTGAAAAAATTATTTTTCAGGGATGTTTTTCAGGGTCTCAACCACGAACTCCCAGAACGGAGAGACGCTCTCGATGAGCAATGCCTCGTCGGGTGAATGGGGGTGTACCAAGGTCGGTCCGAATGAGACCATGTCCCAGTTCGGGTACTTCGAACCGAGGATGCCACATTCCAATCCGGCGTGGATCACCATCACCTTGGCCTCCTTGCCGAACTTCTCCTTATAGACGGTCTTCATGGTGTTGAGGATCGGGGAGTCGGGATTCGGCTTCCAGCCCGGATAGTCGCCGGTGGAGTAGGCCTCGGCACCGTTGTCGGTGAGGTTCTGGCGGATTTGTGCAGCCAGCTTGTCCTTGTCGGCATCGACCAAGCTACGGGTCAGTGAGGCGCACACGATCTTGTCGCCGTCCATCTTGATGGTGGCAAGGTTCGACGAGGTCTCAGTGGTGCCTTCAAAGTCCTTCGACATGGCGATGACGCCGTTGGGATACTTGGCGATGGCGCAGAAGATGTTGTCCTGGGTCTTGAGGTCGATGACCTTCTTGGGCATCTCGGCGGGTTCGCAGAGGATGGCCATCTCAGGCTCGATGCCTTCAAACTCTTCCTTGACGATGGTTTCGTACTCCTTGGCATAAGCTTCAAACTCGGCTTTCTTGGCTTCGTTGACGACCACGATGGCCATGGCTTCCCTTGGGATGGCGTTGCGGAGGCTGCCACCGTCGATGCAGGCCATGCGGAGACCGTATTTGTCAGCGGCCATCAGCATCATGGTGTTGAGCACCTTGTTGGCGTTGGCGCGGCCAAGGTTGATGTCCATGCCGGAGTGACCGCCCTTGAGGCCTTTCACAAAGAGCTTGTAAGCAGCCATGCCAGCGGGGACGTCCTCAAACTTGGGAGTCCAGGTGCCGATGTTGTCGATGCCGCCGGCGCAGCCCACGTAAAGCTCGCCTTCGGTCTCTGAGTCCATGTTGAGCAGGATGTCGCCTTTCAGTACGCCTGGTTTTAGCAGGTTGGCACCGGTCATGCCCGTCTCTTCGTCGATGGTGAAGAGGGCTTCGACGGGACCGTGCTCGATGTCGGTGGCTTCCAAAACGGCCATGGCTGCAGCGGCACCCAGACCGTCGTCAGCGCCGAGGGTGGTGCCGTTGGCCTTCACCCAACCGTCCTCAATATGGGTCTCAATGGGGTCGTTCTCAAAGTCGTGCGGGTTGCCGTCGTTCTTCTGCGGCACCATGTCGAGGTGGGCCTGAAGGATGACGCCCTTGCGGTTTTCCATGCCTGGAGTGGCGGGCTTGCGGATGATCACGTTGCCGCAGTCGTCAACCATGGTCTCCAGTCCGTGGTCTTCACCCCACTGTTTCATGAAGGCGATGACCTTGGCTTCTTTTTTCGATGGACGCGGAATCTGCGTCAGGCTGTGGAAGTTTTTCCAGATGCCACTGGGCTGTAATTCGTTGATTGTCATAATTTTATATTATTAGTTAAACGATTGTAAATCTGTCAGTTTCTTGTAAACGCCATTCAAGGCGATCAAATCCTCGTGCTTGCCGCGTTCGATGATCTGGCCTTTTTGCAGTACGATGATCTCGTCGGCATGCTGGATGGTGGAAAGGCGGTGGGCGATGACGATCGAAGTCCTTTGGCTCATCACCTTTGATAGTGCGTCTTGGACTAAACGTTCTGATTCAGTATCCAACGATGAAGTGGCTTCGTCCAATATTAATATAGGTGGATTCTTCAACACGGCGCGGGCGATGCTGATGCGTTGCCGTTGGCCTCCGCTGAGGTTCATGCCCCGGTCGCCGATGTTGGTGTCGTAGCCTTTGTCCATCTCCATGATGAACCCGTGGGCGTTGGCGATCTTGGCGGCCTCAACAACGGCTTCCTTCGACACGTTTTCCATGCCGAAGGCGATGTTGTTGAACACCGTGTCGTTGAACAAAATGCTCTCCTGGGTGACAATGCCCATCAATCCTCTTAAATCGCTGATCTTGTAGTCGCGGATGTCGTGCCCGTCGATCAGGATTTGACCATCGCAGACGTCGTAGAAACGGGGCAGCAGGTCGGCCATGGTTGATTTGCCGCCGCCGCTCTCACCCACAAGGGCGATGACCTTGCCTTTGGGAATCGTGATATTGATGCCTTTCAGCACATCGTCTTTCTCATAACGGAAAGTGACGTCTTGGTAACGGATCTCTTGTTTGAAATCCTTGATTTCCAAAGCATTTTCCTTTTCGGTGATTACTTCGTCCTCATCCATGAACTCGAAGATGCGGTCTGCTGAGGCCACGCCTTTCTTAATGTTGAAATAACCTTGGGCAAACGACTTGATGGGGGAGATGATCTGCGAGAAAACGATGATATAACTGATGAATCCTGCTGCACTTAGGCTGCTGTTTCCGCCAAGAATCATGTTGCCACCGAACCACAGCACGATGATCACTACGATGGCGGAAAGGAATTCGCTCATGGGCGAACTCATGTCGCGTTTGCGGTGCACGCCAAGCAACGACTTGGAATAGGTGTCGTTTTGCTCGCCGAACTTCCTTTTTAGATAGCCTATGGCGTTGAATCCCTTGATGATGCGGAGTCCCGAGATGGATTCCTCGATGGTGGCGGTGATGCCTGCCAAACGGTTTTGGGTCTCCTTCGACTCCTTCTTCAGGACTTTGCCGATTCGGCCGATCACCAATCCCGCAATGGGTAGCAGGATCAGTACGAATAAGGTGAGACGTGCACTCTGGCTCAGCAGGAAGGCAAAGTAGAAGATGATGGTCAGCGGGTCTTTGATGAGGGTTTCGATCCAGTTCAGGATGGAAGCCTCGACCTCTTGCACGTCGTTGGTGATGCGCGACATCACGTCTCCTTTTTTCTGCTTGCTATAGAACGAGAGCGGCAACACCAGTATCTTGCCGTAGAGGTCCTTGCGCAAGTCCTTGATGGTGCCAACGCGGACCTTGGCCATGGTGTAGTAGGCAAAAAACCTCCCGAGGTTGCGGAAGAAGAACGCCACGAGCAATACCAGACACATGAAAACCAGTGCGTAACCCTTCCCACGTGGGCCGTTGACAAGTCCGCCCATGTAGTAGTTGAGGTAGTTCATCAGGTAGTCGGCAGTGAGCGAGAACTCAGGCTTGGGCATGGCTTCAACCTCGCCTTCTTGGAAAAGCAAGTTGAGGAACGGCCCTACCAAGGCGAAGGAGAACAGGGAGAAGAAGATGGTGACCAGGTTGAAAAACAAATTCAGCAACAGCGAGAGCCAGTAAGGTCTCACATATCCTATAATCCGTTTGAACGACCTGTTTTTTGCCATTTGCTGAAATCTCTCTAAATTCTAAATTAAAAATTGAATCCGGTGTAGTTTTCAGGGGTAATCGCCATCAGTTCCATCTTGATTTCCTTGCTGACGGGCAAGCCTTTGATGAACTCGTCGATGGTTTCCTTGTCAATATGCTTGTTGGTGCGGGTGAGGCCTTTCAACAGCTCGTAGGCGCCTTCAATCTGCTCGCGGCGCAGGATGGTCTGGATGGCTTCGGCCACCACGGCATAGTTTTGCTGCAGGTCCTGACGGATCTTGTCCTCGTTGAGCAAGAGCTTGTCGAGGCCTTTCATCAGCGACTTGACGGCGATCAACGTATGGGCAATCGGAACGCCGATGTTGCGGGTGACAGTGCTGTCGGTGAGGTCGCGTTGCAGGCGGCTGATGGGCAGCTTGGTGCTCAGGAAGGTGAGCACGGCGTTGGCCATGCCGAGGTTGCCCTCGGCGTTCTCGAAATCGATCGGGTTGACCTTGTGTGGCATCGCTGACGAGCCAACCTCTCCGGCCTTGATCTTCTGCTTGAAGTATTCCATCGAGACGTACATCCAGATGTCGCGCGACAGGTCGATCAGTATGGTGTTGATGCGGCGCAGGGCGTCGAAATAAGCGGCCATGTAGTCGTAATGCTCGATCTGGGTGGTGGTCTGCTGGCGTTTCAGCTTGAGGCTCTTCTCCACGAACTGTTTGGCGAAGGCCGGCCAGTCGATATCGGGATAAGCCACCTTATGGGCGTTCATGTTGCCCGTGGCGCCGCCAAACTTGGCTGTGAACGGCACACTGTTCAACATCTTCAGCTGGTCGTTGAGGCGTTCCACAAACACGTAGATCTCCTTGCCGAGGTGTGTGGGGCTGGCGGGTTGGCCGTGGGTGCGGGCGAGCATCGGGATGTCGCGCCATTCCTTGGCCATGCCTTTCAGCTTGTCGATGACCTCCTCGATGGCGGGCTTCACCACCAGTTTGTGGGCTTCCATCATGGAGAGCGGCACGGCAGTGTTGTTGATATCCTGTGAGGTCAGGCCGAAGTGCAGGAATTCCTTCCATTTTTCGAGCCCCATCTCGTCGAACTGGCGTTTCAGGAAGTATTCCACCGCTTTCACGTCGTGGTTGGTGGTTTTCTCGATTTCCTTGATTTCTTCGGCATCCTCGGTCTGGAACTCCTCGTAGATGGCGCGGAGGTCGTCGTAGTCGCCGTCGAAGTCCTCCAGCTGTGGCAGCGGGAGTTCGCACAGGGAGATGAAATATTCCACCTCGACCATCACGCGGTAGCGGATCAAGGCGAATTCGGAGAAGAAGTCGTTCAGTTCAACGGTTTTGGATTGGTATCGGCCGTCGATCGGGGATATGGCTTTTAAAGCAGACATGGGCGGTGGGAGGTTGTTAGTGAAATCGGAAAACGGCCTGAAAGGCCAACGAGCGATTAGCCCAGGGCAACGCCCTGGGGATTCGGATAGATTGTTTTGTTATTTCGCCCTGAAAGGGCATAAGCGTTGTTTGAAACATTTTTCTTTTGCCCCTTCAGGGCGTTTGTTCCGTACTGTTTTTTCCTCCAGGGCGTTGCCCTGGGCTGTTGGCTTTTGGCCCTTTGGGCCGTCTTTCCCGAACTTGTTATTTCTCTATTAATTTATCATTCGAGCCCAAAACATTCACGATCTTGTGGATGTAAAGCTTCTTCATGTTGTCGCGGGCTGGTCCCAAATATTTGCGCGGGTCGAATTCGGCGGGTTTCTCGGCGAAGGTCTTGCGGATGGCGGCGGTCATGGCAAGGCGGCTGTCGCTGTCGATGTTGATCTTGCAGACTGCGCTCTTGGCGGCCTTGCGGAGCTGCTCCTCAGGGATGCCCACAGCGGCTTTCAGGCTGCCACCATTGGCGTTGATGGTATCCACCTCTTCCTGTGGCACTGACGATGAACCGTGCAGCACAATGGGGAAGCCGGGCAGTTTCTTCTCAATGGCCTCAAGCACGTCGAAAGCCAATGGAGGGGGGACGAGGCGACCCGTAGCGGGATCCACGGTGCACTGCTCAGGGGTGAACTTGTAGGCGCCGTGTGAGGTGCCGATGCTGATGGCCAGGCTGTCCACGCCGGTCTTGGTGACGAAGTCGATCACTTCCTCGGGTTTGGTGTAATGGCTTTCCTCGGCGGCCACTTCGTCTTCAACGCCGGCCAACACGCCAAGTTCGCCTTCCACGGTCACGTCAAACTGATGGGCATATTCCACCACCTTCTTGGTGACGGCCACGTTCTCGTCGTAGGGCAGGGCAGAGCCGTCGATCATTACTGACGAGAAGCCCATGTCGATGCACGATTTGCAAAGCTCGAAGCTGTCGCCATGGTCGAGATGGAGCACGATCTCAGGATGGGCACAGCCTAATTCCTTGGCGTATTCCACGGCTCCCTGGGCCATGTAGCGCAGCAGGGTTTGATTGGCATAGTTACGGGCGCCTTTCGACACTTGGAGGATCACGGGTGACTTGGTTTCAACCGCGGCCATGATGATGGCTTGCAGCTGTTCCATGTTGTTGAAGTTGAATGCTGGGATGGCATAGCCGCCATCGACTGCCTTGGCAAACATCGCTCTGGTGTTCACGAGGCCGAGTTCTTTATAACTGATCATAGTGGTTGATGTTTAAAATTCAAATAACATGTAACTTGCAAAGATAACAAAAAAATAGAGACGGCATACACCGTCTCTATTTTTTTAGAAGTCAGTCTTGTTGACTCACTTCTCTTTTCTCTTCTTCAGTGCGTAAGCGGCACCGAAGCCGATGAGGAGCAATGCGCCGCTGCCAAGCGGAGCGTCCTGGTTTTCGTCTTGCCCGTGGTCAGGCAGATTTGGCTTGTTGTAGGTTGTACGCAGGTTGGTGAAGAGTCCCATGTCAACGTCTTCTTCCTGATCAAGGCTGTACCAAGCCGAGCCGGTGACAGTCTCTTCCTCTTCCTCGGCTACTGCGCCGTATCCAAAAAAGCCACCGCCGTTTTGTGCATAGGACCAGAGGCCGATACCGAGAACGATTGCGATTGTTAAAGCTAACTTTTTCATATCTATTAATTCTAAATTTTTAATTCTAAATTATTTCACAACGATCTTTTGTGTTCTGACGTTCTCGCCTTGGATGAGGCGGATCATATACACGCCGGCGACTCCATTGACAGCCTTGTTGTAGCTGCCGCTGAAGGTTTCGCTGCTGAGGATGCGACCGGTGATGTCGATCACCTGGAGGGTGGCCTCGCCATCGATGCCGAGGATCATGAGGTTGCCGTTGCTGATGAAGCCGAAGTTTTCGTTTTCACTGCCGTTTGCGTTGATGCTGTTAGCCTTGAACATTAGGCGGAAGCGTGAAGGATAGTCCTTGTTGTTGGCCTCGAAGCTATAGCTTGGGTTCTGGAGCAGGTCGATATCCACGCCGGTCAGGTTGTCGATCAAGTGGAGGTAGCTGAATTCAACGTTCTCCTTGCTGAAGTCGATGGTGTAGGTGCCATTTTCAACAGCTTTGAAGTACAATGGCGTTTCGCCTTGGGCCTCAGCGTTGACCACAGCGTAATCTCTCTTGCCTTGCGGGATATAGAGCTTGGCACGGTCGTCGCGGAAGCTGAACTTCTCAAGGGTGTTGCCGCCGTCGAAACGGATGATGGCGTTGTCGGAAGTGGGTTGAACACCACGGGTGTTGACCACTTGAGCCACTTGGATGTTGAGGTTGCCTTGGCCTGGGTTGGCACTTGGAGCATTCTTGCTGAAGGTGACCTTTTGTGATGCTGCTGTAGCGCCCACTAAGATACCAGTGCATGGTGGAATAGCGTCAGCAGTTGTCTTGGCTACGTAGTTGTCGCCGGTAGTGTTCATGACATAATAGGCCGTGTTTACATAAGCATTGCATGCGAATGGGTTACCAACGAGGTTGACACCTGAGAAAGGCTTTTCGGCGGTGTAGTCAAGGTTAACATCGACATTGACATTGCTCGGTTGGAGTTCACCGGCAAACTCGATGGTAGTGGTAGGATTGTGTGCATAGAGGTATCCCTTTCCGTTGTCAATGGTGGTGAAGGCTGAGGCTTTGTAGTTGCGCCATTCTTCACCAGCTTTGCTTTGGTCGAAGATGTAAAGGTCATAGGAGCCATCGGTGAGGTTGGTGCTGCCAACGTTGATGCTACCGCTTACAGGCGAAGCGATGAATTTGTAGCCGCTGCCACCGCGACCATAACCAGAAACAGTCATTCTCATGGTTGCACTCACGGGGTCGTTATGGATAAGCTGACCGCCGTCTTCGATGATGAGGTTGTCTGGAGTACCATTATTTGTGCCGTTGAGTGTGAGAACAGCGCCGCTATCAACAATAACACATGTCGTTGCAGGAATGTCAGTAGTATAAGTTGTTGAAGTAGCGATGTGGGCGATGGTGTTTACATTCAAATCAGCTACATAGTCAATTGCAATTGATTGTAAGTAACCAGCATTTTCACCGTTTGTCATTACAAAGTATTTGTAATTACCTTGTGACAAATCAAATGTATAAACAAGACCATTTGTTGAAGGCTCAATAGATGTACCTTCTGTAGGATTTTCTGTCGTTCCTGCTTTTATTGTAAAATTCTTTTTGGTATCTGATTCATCGTAAACCAAGATAATAGTATTGATTTTACCTAAATCTTCGCTGTTGTACATTGTTCCAGTACCATTATTGTTACCAGCAGCTCTCCATTGTAATTTACCACCATTTATGAAACCTTGTTGGATCTTGAAGTTCTTTCCTCCCAAATTATACTCTGTGAAAGTGTTCGCTGTGCCATAACTTGTCGGGAAGTTCGGAGTTGATGCAGTGATAACCAATGAATGAGGTATGGCCTGTCCTAAAATGGCATACAAAGTGATGTCAGCATTTGGTGTGTAAGGATCCGCTACAGCTTCAGTGCTAGCATTTGTAGCAGCCCATCCTGTAATCGAAAAACCTTCAGGTGTCAGCGTACTGCTTGTTGGAAGTGCTGTACTTTGTCCTTGAGATACGCTAACTTCAAGACTTGCATCAACTGAACCATTAACAGAGAAAGATACTGTGAATGAAGGTGCATCGTCAAATGTGGCGTTGATTGTTACATCTTCGTCAGGCATTGTAAATGTGTATTCATCAACATAAGGGCTTACTTCAGGAGCAATGGTAATATTGTTGCTTGATGTGTTGCCTGTAACAGTGAGTGTTGCTAAAACCTTATTATCTGGAGCATCTACTGTAATTGTCACTGTTTCATTGGCATAGGCTTGATTATTTGTGACATCAACTATAACGTTGTTTTCGATTGCAACTGGAATAACAATAATGTGCTTATCTAATGCTGTGAAGGTTGCTTCAACTTCAACATCGCTGGCTGGCATTACAAAAGCATTGTTTGTAACGGTTACTTCTTGAGCGTCTCCATCTAATACAGTCCATGAACCAAATGCATATCCAGTGTTAGGTGTTGCTGTCAATGTAACGGTTTCGCCTTCAGCAGCTGTTTCTTTGTCAGCTGAGATAGAACCTTCATTATTTAAAGGCTGATTCAAATTAACAGCGTATTTGACAACATGTTTAGCAATCGTGATAGGACCGACACCGACATTTGAACCTTTGGTGAACAACAATCTCACATATCTGTCAGCAGCGTCAAAATCGTTTGTCGTTGCAAGAGTAAGTTCTGTGTTTTGTGAACCGCTGATAGTTAAATCTTCGATATCAGTAAATGTTAAGCCATCGGCTGAACCTTGTACGGTAAGGGTTGAAGTTGTTGCGCCGCCAACCATCTTAACACCGATAGTAACAATACCAGGTTGTTCATTTGTCTTAATTTGGATATAGTCGCCGGAGCCGTCAAGTTTCATTCTGTAAACACCTTGGTTATCACCATAATCGCCGACACTATAAGTGGAAGTTCCATTTAATGCTTCAAAGTCACTTCTTGGACCGCCAGCCCATTCAAATGGTAATGTTGCGTAATCCACAACATAAGCCGACTGATTGATTGTTACGAGGTTCGAATAGACCAATTCGGAGTTGTTGTCTAAAGCATAAACTTTAAAGTAAGCTGTACGCGCTGCGCCAGTGTTTTCGAAAACATCATACGAAACTTCGTAACCGTCTTGGGTGGAGTTCTCTTGTATTGAAGCGGCCATCCATATAGGTTCGTCATCTTTTCCGAGCTCGTCACCGTTTTCGTTGTAGTATTGGATGTCGAAGTCAGTGTTTTCTGTAATGGTTAAGTTTTCGTATGCAATTGCGAGAGTGGCGTTTTCCACGCCGGTAACATCCACATTTATATTGGCATTACCATCGGCAATTGTGATGGTAGCTACAGGAGCGACGTAAGCCGCTTGATTGATTGTTACGAGGTTCGAATAGACCAACTCGGAGTTGTTGTCTAAAGCATACACTTTAAAGTAAGCTGTACGCGCTGCGCCATCGTTAGGATCCACACTGTATGAAACTTCGTAACCATCTTGAGTGGTGTTGACTTGAATAGAAGCTTCCATCCAGTCAGGTTGGTCGTCTTTTCCAAGTTCGTCTCCGTTTTCGTTGTAGTATTGGATGTCGAAGTCGCCTTGATCGGTAATGGTCAGGTTTTCGTATGCAATTGCAAGAGTAGCGTTATCAACGCCTGTTGCATTCACGTCAATATTGGCATTACCATTGGCAACTGTGATTGAAGCTGCTGGTTCAGCGTATGCTGCCAAAGCAATGTTACCCAAACCGACATTACCACTCGATTTTTCAGTGTAAATCCACTTGATGTAACGGACATTTTCTCCTAAAGTATTGAATGATTCGCTTTGAGTGTCGCCAAGATCAGTATATGTTTCTAAATCGGTATAGGTCGCACCATCTTCTGAAGTCTGTACTGTAAATGTGCCTCCGCTGAAGCTGTTGCCTTTGATGTCGAATGTCAGTGTTCCTGGACGTTCGTTGAATTGGAGCAGCAACCAGTCGCCAGTGCCATCGAATTTAAGTTTGGTAGTAGGGTTGGATGTTGCGTTGTAATCTGTGCCAAGACCTTCTTGAGTTAAACCATCGGTGCCCTCAATGTCAGCTCTGCCGCCATTGAAGGAGAATGGCAATTCAGCGTAGCTAGGAGCGACATAGGCTTCCTGGTTGACGGTGACGATGGAATAATACGCTTCAAAATAAACCTTGAAGTAAGCGGTACGGGCGTCGCCATCGTTGGCATGGATGGTATAAACCACGGAATACTCACCATTATTATCTTGGATCTCAGCATCAATCCAATCACCAGGATAAGCAGGATCAGTGTCCAAGAGCTCATTGCCTTCAGCATCACAGAAATAGTAATCAAAATCGTATAATCCAGGGATGTTTTCGTAGGTAATGGCTAGGGTGCCATTTGTGCCACCGAACGGAGCGTTGATGATAGAGGGGGTGACGGTGACGGAAGGTGTGGTGCTGGCCACTTCTTCAATGTCGTCTGCACTGCGAGGCAAAACTTCTTTGGTTTCACCATACTGTTGATAAATACCAGTGATGTTATAGGACTTGCCGCTTTCAAGTGCGCTAAAAGTATAAAGAGAAGAGTAAACCTGAAGTGTTGTCGTGCCGTCGGAGAGATAGTATTTGTTATTGTCAACGCTACAGGTCAGGTTTTCATAATGTACCAGTGCACCAGTGTTAATACCAGCAAGATTAGCCATCTCGATTGCAGCAACTGTAACGGCGCCGCCGTCGTTTATCGTAAGGCCGTCAACATCAGTGAGTTGTGCATAGCCGTTTTGAAGTTTCAACGAGCAGGTGATAGTACCATTAAGAATATTGCCAGCACTATAGATGCTGCTCATATCAGTGCTGCTGTATATAACGAAGCCGTTGGTGCCGTCGGTGACAAACACGTTCTTGCCGTTCGTCGAAACGCCTGAGACTACCCAGTTGTTGAAGGTTATTGTCACGTCGGTTGCTGTTGATGTAGCGGCTGCAAACAAGTCGGGAATAGTTGAGTAAACCACAGGAGCAGCAGTTTGAGTTACTGTAACTTCTTTCGATATGGTTTGGCTATCACCATAGGTGTAGGTAATGGTAACAACGCCTTCTCTTGATGTTGAGTTGAGGTTAGCTTGGCAATCGAAAGTAACCTTTGATTCGGTAGTGCTCAAAGTGGCATTGCTAATCCATTCGACATTTTCTGACACTGAGAGGCTGCCGTTTGCAGCGGGGTTGTTGAGCGTGTAAGCAATTTCGCCTGACGTTGCATCGTAAGCAATTTCAACATTATTTGCGGTAATTGAAGGAGTGTTATCCTCAACATAATAGACTGATACAGCAGTGAAACCGCAAGTGCCTCCTATAACTGCTACAATGTCATTAAGACCATCGGTTGGAGTAACTGTTATTGTTGTTCCGTTAGCTACGGCTGAAGCGTTTGTCCAGGAACTGCCTTCAAAAGCTGTGGCATAACTTTCTGTTGTTGCGGTGAATACTACACCAGTTATGGCATAGCCGGCAACAGGAGCAATTGTGAGCTTGCTGTTTTTGTAGAAACGGGTGCTTGTATAGCTTTGGTTTGGCGTGCCAGGATAGTAGTTGTTTGTGGCTGTGCTTGCATTATACTTTTCTACAGCCATCGTTGCAAAATTGCTTGTCCAAGTCATTTCAGTTGCAGTGGCAGTCGCTGTTTGGTCAGTGCTCAAATCCCAAGTATAATGCGGAGCCTCATAAGCAGCTTGTGTAACAGTCACATCTTTGGTGACAGTCTCAGTTGTATTGTAAGTGTAAGTCAATGTAACGGTAGCTGTACGTGCTGTTACAGCTTCGTTGGCTGTGCATGTGAAAGGAACTGTTTCGCCGACTGTGCCAATGGTAAGCCAATCAGCAGTGGTGCTTGCGGTCAATGAGCCACCTGAAACAGGATTGTTGACAGTGTATTCAATTACGCCTTCAGTGGCATTGTAAGCAATGTTGACATTTTCGGCAGAAATGGTTGGGTCATCGTTTTGCAGAACTGTTACATCCTGTGGGTTGGCAATTTGATTGCCATTGTAATAGCCTATGTTGCCATTAAAAGAAATATGATCATTAACCGCAACGGTTGTGCTGAGGTTGCCGCGCACGACGATAGTGTTTTCACCTTGTTTCACGGTTGTATTTTGTGAGTTGCCTGAACCGCTAATATTTGTAACTGTGGCGTCCTCAATTCTAATAAACCATCCTTGGTTTGTGCTTGCAACTGCTTCAGCGATTGTCATAAGCTCTGGCTCAATGGTGTTGCCGCTTGAAACAACTGTTACGGTCGGGCTGGTTATTTCCAGCAAACCATTGTAGTTGGTTAAGGTACCAGCCACTCTAATCTCATCACCTACAGTAAGTGATGAACCATATACGCAGATAGCTGCTGTGGCATCCTGAATATAACCCGTTGTTCCGACGCAGCTTGTTACATAACCTTTGGTAACAACGTCACCTGTGCCCTGATCACGAGCTTCGGCAATGGTAATAAAAACATTTGGGTTGCCACCTTGTGTGATGGTGACAACCTTATCGTTGGCACCCGAATAAGAGAGCGTCACTGTTGCTGTACGTGCTACAGCTGTTTCGTTGGCCGAACAGGTGAATGGAACTTCGTTTTCAGTTATGGTACCCAAACCAGTGATCCAGTCACCAGAGGTAATAGCGGCTGTCACATTGCCACTTGCATTATCAAGGGTGTAAGAGATCGAACCTTGTGTGGCATCGTAATCTATTTCTACATTGTTTGCAGAAATAGTAGGATTGGAGGAGCTTGGAATAGTATATGTTATACTAATTCCGGTTGGACGAAGTTGAGTATTGGTCGATGATGCGACATTTTGAATATAAATGGCTTCCAATCCAGCTGAACTTACAGCAGATACAACGTGAGTGCCTCCACTGGTTGTTGCCCATGTTCTATTAACATCAGTAAGATTATCTGTAACTGTGTTGCCGGACATTGCGGTTCCTGCAGTCATAGAGTTGCCCGTATAATTTCCACTGTAAGTTATACTAATACTGTTTATTGTGTAATTATTTGAACCCACAAATGACAACACGTGTCCCTTGTAAACACGAGGAGCTGAAATATAATTGCTATTGACGGCAGAACTACCTGATCCTTTGATTTGCTGAATAGTAATGTTGCCGTCAGCACAGGTCCATGTAATATGATCTGTGGAAAAAGAGCCGTTGCTTAAAGTAACGGATTCCGTTGCCGTTGTTTGCCCCCACGCCGTAACGGGTCGGGCCATCATCGTCAGCAGCATTAGTGCCGCCGTGATTAGGATTGTAAATTTCTTTTTCATAAGGGTTAATGATTTATTTGTTTGATATTTAATGATTTAAATTTTCGCTATCTATACGTTTTAAAACTGCCAAAGATAAAGGTTTTTCGGGAGTTTTTGGCCTCGCGCGCGCATGTTTTTTTATAAACAGCTGTTGATAACTCGGCATCTCTAGCCGCCAGCTCGGTTTTTAGGATTATGCCATGGCGTGTTTTAATTCTTCAGCGAAGCTAATCACCGATGTCTTGATTTTTTCAATGTTTTCGCCTGTGTGTTGAAAATGATCCCGACGGAAAGCCTCGAAAGTTCCTAAAAAATCATTTTTTAAGATTTTTTATTAAATAGCAAATTGATAATTGAATAGTTTTTGCAAAAATATCAAATTAATTGATAATAACTATATGTCTATGTATTAATATGAATATTTTATTTGTTCTATTTCGTTTTACTAAAATAAAATAGGTATGGATTCTCCTAAAAATTCGTATCTTTGCACGCTGAAAAAGAGGACTATGGCAAGAATCATGGCTATCGACTTGGGACGTAAACGCTGTGGGGTGGCAGTGACCGACCCGCTCCAGATCATCGCCAATGGGCTGACTACCGTGGAGAGCGGCAAACTGGCCGATTGGGTGGTGGAATACCTGCGCAACGAGGAGGTGGAGACCATCGTCATCGGCGAACCCAAGGACATGCACAACAATCCTTCGGACTGCTCACGATACATCGAGCCGATCGTCAACCGCCTGCGGAAGCTGCTTCCCGATATGAAGATCGTTCGCTATGACGAGCGCTTTACCTCGGTGATGGCCCACCAGACCATGATCGACGCGGGACTCAAGAAGAAACAACGGCAGGACAAGGAGTTGGTTGATACGATAGCGGCAACCATTTTGCTACAGTCATACATGGCTTCGAGATAAAAGATAAGAGATAAAAGATAAAAGTTATGATATTACCAATAGTAGCATACGGTCATCCGACTTTGAAATTGGTGGCCAAAGACATCGACAAGGACTTCCCTGAGCTGGAGAAGCTCCTCACCGACATGTGGGAGACACTGGCACACTCCGAAGGCGTGGGGCTTGCCGCTCCGCAGGTGAACCAATCCATCCGCCTCTTCCTGGTGGATGCCAGGCCGTTCTATCCCGATTACCCTGACGCGAAGGACTACAAACAGGTGTTTATCAACGCACAACTGCTCGACACCTTCGGCGAAGAGGTGCCATTCAAGGAGGGCTGCCTTAGCCTCCCGGGCATCTATGAGGATGTGATCCGTCACGACGGCATCCGCCTGCGCTACCTCGATGAGAACTTCGTGGAACACGAGGAGGAATTTACCGGCATCAAATCACGCATCATCCAACATGAGTACGACCACCTTGAAGGTCATGTCCATGTGGATCGCATTGCTCCGATGCGTAAGTTCTTGCTACAAGGCAAGTTGCGCGATATCACGGAAGGCAAGTGCGATGCCGATTACAGGATGATTTTCCCTAAGAAACAACGAAGAAGATAAAAGATAAGAGATAAAAGATAAAAGTTGTGATGAAGAAAAGTGTTTTTTTATTTGCAATCCTACTGCTTTTGGTGGGCTGCAACCGAAACGTAAAAACCACCCAAAACGACGTTCAAAAAGCCGAAGAAGCCCTTTTCAACGAGGACCAAACCACCAATGCCGATGCGGTGCCGAACTCAATCGCCACTTTCAGCAAGTATGCCGAGGAAAACCCAGAGGCCGCCGATGCGCCGGAATACCTGTTCAAGGCCGTTGAGATCTCCATCAACACCAAGCAGGATGCCCAACAGAGCATTGACTTGGTGAACCGTCTGGTGACGAATTATCCAGAGTTTGACAAGAACCCCGTGGCATTGTTCATGCTGGCCACTTTCGTCTATGACGAGCAACAGCACAACCTTGACAAGGCCCGTGAGGCTTATCAGCAGATCGTGGATCAGTATCCCGACAGTCCCTTTGCCCGTGATGCCGAGATCTCCATCAGCCAATTGGGGATGACGCCGGAGGAGCTGATCAAGATGTTTGAAAGTCAAGAGAATACAGAAGGCAGAAGCCAGGAGTAAGAAGGCACAGGGCTTTACTGGAGTACGATTCGTTTGGTGATCCTGTCGGTACCGTTGTCGGCGGAGATGAAATATACTCCTGAAGGTAACGCCGTCAAGTCGAGGGTGCCATCAGAGAAGGCTTCGATATCGAGTATCCGTTGACCAGTCATGTTGTAAATGGCAACAGGATAGCTGCGCTCCAGTCCCGTGGTGATGTTGACCAAACCGTTTGTCGGATTCGGCGAGACGGAAAGAGTAAACTTCTCTCCAATGCCATTCTCGTTTACGTCTGTATGGTCGAAATTGATGTACAGATCATCGACGGCCATGTGCTTGAAGTTTGAGGTGGTGTTGCCCTGCCCGCTGCCTTCCATCCTGATACGCACCTGAACATAGTCGCAGCCGATAAAGTCGTTGAGCGAAATGGTGTGTTCGTTCCATTGGTTATAACCATCCCATATCCTGTCCACCTTGTGCCATTTTTTCCTATCTGTCGTGACATCGACATACACACCGAAGTTGTATGGCGACCACATCGAACTGACGTTGATATTAATCTTGAATCCCAGGGTAACATCCTCGGTGGTTTCAGGGATGGAGAACCATGGGGTTTCGATGATTTGTAAAGCATTGTCACGGGTATAGGTTTTGGCCGTCAAACATATTCTTTGCTTGAACTGGCCGAAATGCCAATTGTCATTATAAAGATGCAAGTCGCCGGCGGTTTCATCCTCAAAGTCATAAAAAGCCGGTATTTGCAGCGGTGCGCATGAGATGATTGAATCTGTATTGGATTCAGGACCAGCCCAACTATCCGGATGAACGGGTTTCACATAATATTTATGCCATGTGCCGTCCTCCCCGAACAGTGCATCGACGTATGAAGTCTCTGACGTATAGCCAATCATCTCATCGTCTTTATAAACCAGATAAAAACTTGTGTTGGATGATGCAGTCCAGCTAAGGTAAGGCATTCCGTCTCTAACCGTCACAGTGAAATCTTGAGGAGGCAACCAACCGTCGGCAAGTTCAGCAGCAGCGGCCAACACCGCACGCACGAAGCCGTTTGCCAAAGCGAAACAGTTCACGCCTGCCCCGATGGTGTCGGAAGGATGATGGTAATGGATGTTTTCAGTGTGATATTCAATGTCGCCTATGTATAGAGCGGGGTATTCGTAGATGTTGAAGCACATGTGGTCTCCGCCGTAGGAATCTTTAGCCGTGAAGCGGTAGGTCGGCATTTCAGGAAGATAGACATTCGCCACAGTCTGATAATAATCGAAAAGCCTTTCGGAGATGTAGGAATAGCCTGAATACATGGTGACGGGGCCATATTCCGCTCCTGGCCAGAACCCGATCATATCCATGTCGAAAACGCCGAGGATATTCATGTCTTCGTTGGCGCATTTGACCACGAATGGATAGCTGCCTACCATCCAGCGCTCTTCGCCGTTAAACGGGATGTAAAGGATGGTGCGCTTGAACTGATACTGACTCAAAATCCTTGCACATTCAAGCACTCCGGCGGTTCCCGATGCGTTGTCGTCGGCGCCGGGACCGTCGGGATGGTCGTAGTGTGCCGCGATGATGATGTATTCATCGGGGAATTCGATGCCTGGTTGGATGGCGATGACGTTTCCCGCGTCAAGCGTGTCGCCCCAACCTATGGAACCTGTGTGATGATGGACATAGGTCTCGAGCCCGAGTCCTTCGAACCTGTCAATAAGGTAGTTCTGAACGGTAAGAGCAGCCGGTGAAGCACATTCGCGGATAAACTGCTGCATCCAGGAAATGTCGTTATACAGGTTGTTTGTATCCACCTGATTCACCATTTCCATGATGGCAGGATTCACAACCGAAACCAGAGGGTAGGTCTGGTTTCGGTTGCCTTTGTTGTCGATCAATTGGGCTTGCAAGGCGGTTGTGCCGAGCAAAAGAGCCGCAATTAAAAAGTAGATTCTTTTCATTTTTATGGGCTTTATCACCCACAAAAATAAAAAAAATTAAATTTTAAAAGCTTTTTTGAAGGAATCCACCAGATCGAGTTTCTCCCAGCCGAAGAACTCCACGTTCTTGTAGGTCTTCTTGCCTTCGGTGAAGGTCTCTTTGTCCTTGTAGAACACCTCGACTTTGCGGGTCTCGGGCTGACGGCCGAAGTGGCCGTAGGAGGCTGTTTCCTCGAAGATGGGGTTGGTCAGGCCGAAGCGTTTCACGATGGCGTAGGGACGCAGGTCAACCAATTTCTTGATTCTTTGCGCGATCTCGGTGTCGCTCATGCCGACATGCGAGGTGCCTTCGGTGTTCACATAGAAGCCAACGGGCTCGGCAATGCCGATGGCGTAGGCGATCTGCACCAGTGCTTGGTCGCAGAGGCCGGCAGCCACCATGTTCTTGGCGATGTGGCGTGCGGCGTATGCTGCCGAACGGTCCACCTTGGAGCTGTCCTTGCCTGAGAAGGCGCCGCCTCCATGGGCACCGCGTCCACCGTAGGTATCGACGATGATCTTACGTCCGGTCAATCCGGTGTCGCCGTGGGGGCCTCCGATGACGAACTTGCCTGTGGGGTTCACAAAGATCTTCATGTCCTGATCGAACAGCTTGCGGAGCTTGGCCGGCAGTTTGCGTTTCACTCTGGGAAGGAGGATGTTGAGCACGTCGGCTTCGATTTTATCCACCATACGGATGTCGGCTTCACGTTGTGCTTCTTCGCTGTCGTCGGCAGGTTTCACAAACTCGTCGTGCTGGGTGCTGATGACGATGGTGTCGATCCTTACCGGTTTCCAACCGTCTTCATATTCCACCGTGACCTGCGACTTGGCATCGGGACGGAGGTATTTCATCTGTTTGCCTTCGCGACGGATGGCGGCAAGTTCCCTTAGCAGGAGGTGGGCCAGGTCGATGGTCAATGGCATGTAGTTCTCGGTCTCCTTGGTGGCAAAACCGAACATCATGCCCTGGTCGCCGGCACCCTGTTCCTCGGGTTTCTTGCGCCCCACGCCCATGTAGATGTCGTTCGACTGGCCGTGGAGGGCTGAGAGGACACCACACGACTGGGCGTCGAATTGATACTCTGACTTGTTGTAGCCGATGCGGTCGATGACCCGGCGCGCGATGTCCTGGATCTCGACGTAGGCGTTGGTGCGGATTTCACCGGCAACTACGCAAAGGCCGGTGGTTACCAAGGTCTCGCAAGCCACTTTCGACTTGGGATCGTTGCGTAAAATTTCATCCAATACGGCATCCGAAATCTGGTCGCATACCTTGTCGGGATGGCCTTCAGAAACGGATTCAGAAGTGAAGTAATAACCCATAACAAATTGATTATTAGTTAGTTAATAAATAATTTGTGTGGGAAGTTGTTGACTGAAAGGGAAGGAAAAAGCATTGGTTTAGCATTTTTTCTTGTGGTTGCAATCAAATCAAATCTTTCCACGTTTGCGGCTGCAAAGGTACAAAATAATTCGGAATGCGGAATGTAGAATGCGGAATATATTTTCATTTACTCCCCAAAAAGACGGCCACCCCTTCAATGAGATGGCCGCCTCCTGAATTGGATTCCGGTTGGGTTAAGGGTTATTCCTTTTCCCAAACAAGACGTACAGAACATCCAGTTGAATGATGCCTTGGGTAACTCAAGTTTATATATGCATTATTAAACGTAGACACATAAGCCCATTGAGTATCAGAAAGTGTCGTACTTCGATATAAGCCCCAACCTCCAATATCTTGTAAGGACTCACCATTAAGCCATCCTGCGGCAGGAAGGAATACGCATCCTGCAGCCTCCATCAGTGCCCATCCCTCAAGGCTGACAGTTGCAGTGTAATCGCTGGTTGCATTGTATGTTCCTGCAACAAAACCTGTTCCTTCAGGATGTGTGTAATTGTCCGGGAACAAAATCATGCCCCTGTGGGAGCCGCCAATGGTAGCAAGCGTGAAGCGGGCACCATCAGACAGAGTATTGCTGACAGAGCGGTTCGTGATAACAAATGTCCACTCTGCTCGACTCATGTTGCGCCAACCGTCTGGACAAGTGTAGCCATCATAAGTAAAATAATCTGTAGGATCACTGAACTGCGGAAAACAGAGATAATCATATTGGTTCGTGGCAAACTGCCATGTACCATCAACATGCTGCAAATTTCCCTTCGAGAAATAAACCTGTTTGCTATCGCTTACCGAGAAAAGACCATTAATAGCACCTGTAGGGTAGGTAGCCGTCATGGAAATGCTCACACCGTTATTGTTATAATAATTGTTCGTAATGGTGGGCACTGAAACACTAGCATTATAACCGCTTATCGTCACGGTCGGGTTAGAAACGGCATCCTGTTGAAGCAAAACAGCCCATTTCACCGCATTGCTTTCGGAATAAAGCCTGATGCCACCTGTGGTTTCGGTGGGCGTAATGCTTCCGGCAAAGTTGATGGTGGCCGTGGTCTTCATGCCCGATATGGTGACAGGCTGTGAGGTAGCAATCGAAGGCACAAACTTCACCAGTCCGCACTTGTTCTCCAACATGCAGGAGTAGGTGGCGGTGCCGTCGGTGTATTTCTGTGTGGAGTGGCCGTATGAAATCACAGGCAGTTGGCTTCTTTGGTCGCTGATGTCCACGGTAAACGAGGCGGTTGTCCCTGCCACCAAATCACCGGTTTCAAGGCCGCTCACAAAGAAGAAGTGTAGGTAGTCGGAGGTGCTGGGCGAATAGATGTCGCCGCTGAAAGTACCGTCGCTGTATTCCAAGGCACCGATATACTTGCCGTTGTTGCCGACATAAATCGTGTCGCCGTCGGTGTAGACCACGGCTCCCGAGTTGGGATAGATGTTGTACTTGTCGCCGTCGCCCACCTTCATGGTGATGTGAACCCATTTGCCGTCGTCGTTGGGCGTGGCGGGCGTTTCCTGTTTTTTGCACTGCGCCATGCCGATAAGCAAGGCCGCTGCAAGGATGATGATGCTAAATCTTTTCATGATTCCTATTTTTTATTGTTGTTTTTCCGTTTTTTGAGTGCATAGCCCGCGCCTGCCGCCACGAGGATGAGGAGTCCGCCGCCCAAGGGCGTGGTTTCTTGCCCGAAGGTCTGGTTGTGGAGTTCGTAGCCGTTGGAACCGAAATTCTGGTTGTTGAGGTTGTAGCCCCCTGTTGCGCCACGGCTCATCACGCCATTGTTGCTGGTGCTTTCAGTCTGGCCGCCACGATAAAACACGCCGCCGCCTGTTTGGGCGCTCGCGACCATAGGCAACAGCAGTCCTGCCGCCAAAGCCAACGACAGCAGCATGGTTTTCTTTTTTAATTTGTTCATTGTAGTTATGGATTGTTGTAGTTGATTGTTCCCGCAAATAGGGCCTTCCGATAAAGAGGTGCAAAAGTATCATACTTCCGCGGAATAATCAGTTGCAGGACAAGCAAAACGACTGACAATTCAAGATTTGTCAGTCGTTTTTCCGATTTTGTCAGTCGAAAAAGGTCAGTCCATGGGTTTTTGCTGCGCCGCCCATTCCTTCGGCGACATTCCTGTGGCTTCCTTGAAGACGCGGAAGAAGGTGCGCTCGTTGGCGAAGCCCGACTCCAAAGCCACGGTGGAGATTTTCATGTCGGGCATTTGTTGGAGCAAATTCTTGGCGTGACGCAAGCGGTAGTCATTGATCCACTGGTTGAAGGTGCAGCCTTGCGCATTGATGCAGGCAGAGGCCGCTTTGTGGTGGACGGCGAGGGCATCGGCCACATCGGTGAGTTTCAGGTTGGGGTTCAGGTAGAGACGCTCCGTTTCCATCAACTCGGTGATGCGGGCCAATAGCTCGTTTGAGGTGCTGTCAGGTTGTGGGGCTGGTGTTTCCTCGTCAGGGACAGACTCGGAGGCGGGTTTGTCATTGGTTGTGGATCGCTTCGTCGTTCCTCCTCGCAAATCGTCAGATTCGACGTTAGTCAATGACGCAAAGCGGCGTAGAGCCAATGCACAAGCACCAAGCAACAACACACCGCTGATGATCCACCAAACGGACTTGTTGGGATGTGTGTCGTCCGTCGCCACCGCTGTTGCAGGCTTGGAGCCACTCATGGGCAACAACCACACCGAGGCAAAGGGCGTGAAATTGTCGTGGGCCAGGCCGCCGGTGATGACGAGGTCGCCGTCGGGCGTCAGTATCGGTGTGGTGAAGCCGAAGTCCTCCAACG